>Ga0307432_1000056_pt1 | contig 97198 bp, 97 predicted proteins | sample SalMarWE160150MG_FD_202158 | JGI IMG/M metagenome (GOLD analysis project Ga0307432, IMG submission 202158) | Salt marsh sediment microbial communities from the Plum Island Ecosystem LTER, Massachusetts, United States - WE1603-150 | ecosystem: Environmental > Aquatic > Marine > Intertidal zone >...
GGACAACGGGTTTTCTTTTAAAGAAGTAGAAGCTGGCTGGCTTTCTCATCCTGGTAACTCCTCACGGTAAGTTATTACCACTAAACATACCATGAGTGTTACCCATGTATCTCAGCCTCCGCATACCTGAGCACCCTCGACGACAGGGCCAACAAATACTTGCACACCACCTGCCTGCCATAGTATATTTCCCTGGGAATCCACCCTCTGAGCGTAAAGAGCATCGGAGTCGCCCTGATAAGTGTACCCAACGACGATGACACCGCCTGAATTATCACTGGCAATGCTACAAAGATAGGCGTCTGGCAGGCTTAATGACACTCCATCTTCACCCCAGGGAAGAATACCTTCGCTATCTATCTTGACAAGGGAGCCCTTCGTGTCAGCTGCCCAAACACTGATAATGACGCCTCCGGCACCATCGGCGATCATGCTTTTGATCTTCACTCCCTCCCTTCCCCATTGCCATTGAACATGCCCTTCGGAATCGATTCTAGCAACGTAGGGTTGACAGGACGATGGTTCCCCCGGTACCTCCGGAAGGCACTCCCACCAGCTAACGATGGCACCCCCTGAGCCGTCGCTTACTGCTTCTGAATATGGAATACCATTCCCAGTGCTGCCAATCAACACACCCCTTCCTCCCCAGAGAAAATCTCCCTCGGGACTTATTCTCTGAACGTAATAGTCCTGCTCCGTCAGCGTTTCGTAAACGGCATACGTAACTATAGCGCCACCTGAATTATCGCCAGTTATACCGGGTGCTGGGATAGGGACAGCCATGCCACCGCCGATACAACCGATACAACTCGCAGTAAGCAAAATTGCTGCAATCAATGCCGAGATAACAATCTTACGCCACATTTTTCCTCCCACAAAGGCCAGCATCTTACCGTTTTCCAGGCTAATTCAAGCCCTCCTGCAAGAAAGCTCTAAGCACACTATATGTAAGGATATTTAATATAAACATAACAATTCTTCAAAAAGTGCAGTCTTTTCCACGTGATATCTCAGCTCCCCCATAATTTCTAGCTTGTAATATACTATACTAATTATGTTAAAAACCTGTTAAATATATGTTACAATTTCCTGAAGTATTATATCGCACATTAGAATGCTCAAGCTGATGTCGGTGATTTCGCTGATGCTAGCACCAGTGTTAATGCACTTTGGTGGCCTGATTTAACGAGTTTAACGGGGCAGGCACTGTTGCTAAACCTTGAAGTGCCTGCCCCGTTAAACTCATGTAGCTTGCGCAAAAGGGGGGGCTGCTTGCCTCCTTCCCTCCACATCATATCATAATCTTATCCGAATCAGGCCCTCTACAATCCTGCAATACCACGCTCAAAACTTCAGACGCCACTTGAACCTTCTCCCCCAAATTCTCTCTTTCCCAAGGCGACAAAAATAACCGCCAGTATTCCCAAAATGCCTTTTGGAAGAGCACAGATAGCCCCGACTAAAGAAAGGCCAAACCTCTTCCTCCTTATGGCCGAGACGCCACCCGCTATAGCTAATATGCCCAGTGCAAGAAGAAGCCCCCCCGTAAACATCGGCCAAACGTAGCTTCTAGCCTCAATATCTGGCGTCTGAACTAATAGAAGGAATGGGAAAAGCCATAGTTGGTATGGCATAATGCCATCGGTTAAAAAAATTAATACTCCAGCATTTATCTCAAATATCCCCGCCATTATGCTTAAGACTCCGCCAGCGCTAAGTAACCCGCCCCTGTCAGTACCATTAGATGCCATTTTCTTTTCTCTCCGCACCAAATTCTCTCTTCCCCAAGGCAACAAAGATAACTGCCAGTATTCCCAAAAGGCCTGAGGGAAGAGCACAGATAGCCCCGGCTAAGGACAGGCCAAAGCTTTTCGTTTTTATGGCCGAGATGCCACCTGTTACAGCTAGTATACCCAGCGCAAGAAGAAGCCCTCCCGTAATCCCGGTCCCACAATAAGACATGAAAGCCTCCCACCAAAAGCCTGGAAGGAATGGAAAAAGCCACAGTGACCATGGCGTACAGCCACCGAGTGAAAAAATCACTCCAGCATTTATCTCAAATATCCCCGCCATTATGCTTAAGACTCCGCCAGCGCTAAGTAACCCGCCCCTGCTATTATCATTAGATGCCATTTTCTTTTTTCCTCATTTTGTGATGGGCAGTACAGGATTTGAACTCTCATGCCCTTAATGGCGCTACGCTCTGAACGCAGCGCGTCTGCCCTTCTGCCACTTCGGCGTCTAATACTCTGCCCTAAATTCTCTCCTTCCCAGGGCAACAAAGATAACTGCCAGTATTCCCAAAAGGCCTGCTGATAGAAGAGTACAGATAGCCCCGACTAAAGAAAGGCCAAACCTCTTCCTCCTTATGGCCGAGACGCCACCCGCTATAGCTAATATGCCCAGCGCAAGAAGAAGCCCTCCCATAACCACCAGCCAACCATGCTGGAAAGCTTCCCACCAAAAGCCTGGAAGGAATGGAAAAAGCCACAGTGGGTATGGCATAATGCCACCGGTTAACAAAACTCGCACTCCAGCATTTATCTCAAATATCCCCGCCATTATGCTTAAGATTCCGCCAGCGGTAAGCAACCCCCTTCTACTCGCACCACTAGATGCCATTCTCCTTCCTCCTTATTTTTTATGGTAACCCTTCACAGCCTTAAAATCAAGCTCTCTTTCATCTTCCGATACCGGGCTAAAAGCCTCTGATACCACTTAAACCTTGCGCCTCAAAATTTGCCAAAATGCGCTTATAAGTCAAGATATATAACCAATATGGGTGATTTCACTGATGCTGGCACCGGTATTAATGCATTTCGACGGTCTGATTTAACAGCGGCAATTTATCACCGAGTCAAAGACTCCAGCTATCCTTCTTTTGAGAAGCACGGGCACCAGTGTTACAATAGAGCATCATGCCGGATGCCATATTTATCAAGGGTGCCCGAGAGCATAACCTTAAGGATATAGACGTCGTCATCCCCAGGAACAAGCTGGTGGTTATCACCGGTGTTTCTGGCTCAGGAAAAAGCTCTCTGGCTTTCGATACCATATACGCCGAGGGGCAGCGCCGCTACGTAGAGTCCCTTTCTGCTTATGCCCGCCAGTTCCTGGGGCAGATGGAGAAACCGGACGTTGACTACATTGAAGGGCTTAGCCCAGCCATATCCATTGACCAGAAAGGGCCGCCTCATAATCCGCGGTCTATCGTAGGCACGGTGACTGAAATCTATGATTATCTGCGCCTCCTCTTTGCTCGGATCGGGCACCCCCATTGCCCTGAATGCGGAAGGGAAATCTCGCGCCAGACAGTGCAACAAATTGTCGACGCCATTCAGGCAATACCCCAGGAAAGCCGCATCATGATTCTGGCACCGCTGGTCAGGGACCGCAAAGGTGAGCATCAAACGATACTTAAGGATTTGCAGAAGGCCGGGTTTGTCAGGGTTCGAGTTGACGGGGAAATTTATGACCTATCCGAGGAATTTCAGTTAGATAAGAATAAGAAGCATACCATAGAGGTGGTAGTTGACAGACTACAGATAGAGCAAAGCGAAAATGCCACCCGCCTCGCCGACTCCATCGAGACAGCATTAAAACTGGGGTCGGGTGTGGTGCTGGTCAAAGTCCTGGATGGGGAGGAGTTGCTTTTCTCGGAGCATTTCGCCTGTGTCTATTGCGGCATAAGCCTGGGGGAAGTTGCTCCCAGAACATTTAGCTTTAACAGCCCCTACGGAGCCTGCCCGGATTGCACGGGACTGGGCTGTAAATTGGAAATAGACCCTAATTTAGTCATCCCCGACAAGGGACTGAGCCTGGTTGAAGGAGCTATCCAACCCTGGATAAGAAATGGGCAGGTCAGTACTTGGTACAGCAGCATACTACAGTCTCTGGGTCGCCGCCACGGTTTTTCCCTCTCCACGCCAGTCAGGGAGCTGAGCGAGGAACTGGTGCATTTGATTCTTTACGGTGAGGGGGGTGAACTGGTTTCCGCCACGTATGAAGACAGTTATGGCCGAATGCGCCAGTACTACACAAATTTCGAAGGTGTCATACCATACCTGGAGCGTCGCTATAAAGAGACGGGTTCCGACAGTGTCAGAGCGGACATTGAGCGCTATATGGCAGCCAACCCCTGCCCTGCTTGCCAGGGGAAGAGGCTGAAACCGGAGTCTTTAGCTGTCACTATCTTGGACAAAAATATTATGGATATTACTGCCCTGCCTGTCACAGAGTCTTTAAATTGGGTGGAGCAGCTAGGCGGCAAAATCAGTCCCCGGGAACTTACCATAGCTAAACAAATTATCAAAGAGATTCAGGCCCGGTTGGGCTTTCTCAGAGACATAGGTCTGAGCTACTTAACCCTGGACCGTCCTTCGGCAACGTTGAGCGGCGGTGAGGCCCAGAGAATTCGTTTGGCTACCCAGATTGGCAGCGGGCTCAGTGGTGTCCTTTATATTTGTGACGAGCCCACAGTGGGTCTGCATCCTGCCGATGGTTCCCGACTTATAGCCACCCTGAAGCGCCTCAGAGACCTGGATAATACTATAATCATCGTAGAGCACGATGAAGCTATGATGAGAGCTGCTGACCACATTATTGATATGGGGCCTGGGGCCGGTAAGCGGGGGGGAGAAATCGTTGCTACAGGGATACTTCAGGATATAATGGATTGCCCTCAATCAATAACGGGGCAGTACCTCAGTAGGACGAAGCAAATTCCCCTGCCAGCCGAGCGTCGCTCTGGATCGGGAAAAGAACTGGTGATTAAGGGTGCCAGAGAGAATAACTTGAAAAACATCAATGTCCATATCCCCCTGGGCAAGTTTGTTGGCGTCACTGGCGTCTCTGGAAGCGGTAAAAGCTCTCTCATTAACGAAGTCCTATATAAAAGACTGGCCCGCCTCTTCTATCGGGCTAAAGATAGACCGGGCGCGTGTGATGGTATTCTGGGCACCGAGTACATTGATAAGGTGGTCGACATTGATCAATCACCGATTGGCCGCACCCCGAGAAGCAACCCTGCCACATATACCGGGACATTCACCCCTATTCGAGAACTTTTCGCCACTGTCCCCGAAGCTAGAATGCGTGGTTATCCCCAGGGACGCTTTTCCTTCAACGTAAAGGGGGGGAGGTGCGAAGCCTGTCAGGGGGCAGGCTATGTTCAGATTGAGATGCAGTTCCTGCCCAATGTCACTGTCCCCTGCGAGATATGCAAGGGGAAAAGATATAACCGTGAAGCGCTGGAAATCCAATTTAAAGGGAAAAACATCGCCGAAATCCTGGATATGACGGTAGACGAAGCCTTGCTCTTCTTTGACCACTTCCCTAAAATCAAAAACAAGCTGGAAACCCTCCGGGATGTAGGTTTGGGGTATATTTGCCTGGGGCAGCCAGCACCGACCCTTTCCGGAGGCGAAGCCCAGCGAGTAAAACTAGCTACTGAGCTATCCCGCCGCTCCACAGGCAAAACGCTTTATATACTGGATGAGCCGACTACCGGCCTTTCCTTCTCAGATATTGCTTATCTCCTAAAGGTGCTGCAGCGCCTGGTGGATCACGGAAACACGGTAATTGTCATTGAGCATCACCTGGATGTGGTCAAAAACGCCGATTGGGTCATTGACCTTGGCCCCGGGGCTGGCGACGAGGGTGGCTACCTCGTGGATGCTGGCACGCCTGAGGAATTGACTCGAAACGATGCCTCTTTTACCGGGCAATATCTACGTGGTATATTATTAACGCAGCGGGAAAAGGTATTGACATGACATCAAGGCCCAACAGGGACGAAATTCTCGATTCCATCCATGGCAATGTCCAGGATAAGAATATGATTAAGCATATGTTAGCCACCGAGGCTATTATGCGAGCTTTGGCCAGGAAGTTGGGGGAGGATGAAAAAGAGTGGGGCATTACCGGGCTCATCCATGATATAGATATGGAACTGGTTGAGGGTGATATGAGCAGCCATAGCAAATTGGGCGCTGACATTGCTAAGGAGCTTGGAGCCACTGAGACTATGGCCCATGCTATTTTGTGCCACAACGAAGCTCATGGCGTTCCCCGAGAAACGAAATTGGATAAGGCCCTTTTTTGTGCTGACCCCCTGAGCGGGCTTATCACCGCGGCTGCCTTGGTTCGCCCCGATAAACTAAGCGGATTGACCACTAAATCGGTAATGAAACGGTTTCGCGAAAAAAGCTTTGCTGCTGGAGTCAATCGAGAGCAAGTGGCTCAGTGCCAGGAAATCGGACTGGAACTGGAGGAATTCATCAGCCTGGGTATCGAGGCCATGAAAGGAATCGCCTCGCAGTTGGAATTGTGACATCCTTGAATTTTGGCAAATTTTGTAGCGCGACCCTTCAGGGTCGCGCAGCACGAGGCTAAATCCTCGCACTACGTTTTTGAATATCCCTTGCCTGGAAGTAGAATTCCCGTGATTAGTATTACAGATTTGGCATATGCCCAATTACTTGGATAGTATAGACTTTAAGCTGAGACTAACTTCCTATCATCTTCACGACCAAATTCCTATTGCAAAGGGATTGATGTATTTGGTATAGTTGACCACATTCGGTTATAAGTGGAGCCTGAATTTTTAGCCAGAATAGGGAAGGAAGTAGATATGGTGGTAAGAAGAAAAATCGCTCATGAAAGAGACAGAACCACCGCACAAAGAGTTAGAAGCGCTACCTAGAACTGGAGAGATATACAAGGCCCTCGTAGCATCCTCCCGGGATGCCATACTGGGATTGAATCGCAAAGGGACAATAATCTTCTGGAATAAAGGTGCAGAGCAAATTTTTAGCTACTCAACCGACGAGATACTGGGCCAGCCAGTAACCAAGTTGATGTCAGAGAAACACACAAAAGGTCACACAAAAGAACTGACGGATTTCTTGGGCGGAAATGGCGGGGGAACAGGGACCATCGAATTTGAAGCATTGAGAAAAGATGGCTCTACATTCCCCATTGAATTATCCTTATCCATTTGGCAGCAAAACGGCAAATTTGTGGGACTTGCCATCGGAAAGGACATCACCGGGCACAAACAAATGGAGCAGGCGCTCATGGAAAGCGCAGAACGTTATTGCAATCTCTTTGCGAATTCCTTGGAAGCAGTTTTTTCGGCGGACATCGAAGACAATATTTTAGTGGGTAATAAGGCGCTTGAGAAACTGTGTGGCTACTGTCTGGAAGAATTAACCGAGATGAAGTCAACAAACATCCTTCCTCCAGAAAGCAAGGAATATATTTCCAAACAATTAGAGAAGATGCTGAGCTCAGATGAACCTATATCCAGCATAGTGCATGAAATTTTCAGGAAAGACGGCAAAAGGATACTGATAGAGCAGTACTTAAATTCCGTCAAGAGAAAAGACACAATCGTAGGATTTCAAGGGGCTTACATAGACATCGCCGAGCGTAATAAAACGGCAGAACAATTGAAGAGTTCCTTTATCAACCTGGCAAAAACCGTCTCTCGCGTGATTGAATCTTGCGACCCTTATACGGCTGGGCATCAGCAAAGAGTAGCTGAACTGGCTCGTCTTGTAGGTGAGAATATTGGTCTGGCTGAGGATATGGTTGAGAGGCTCTACCTCAACGGATTGCTCCACGACATCGGCAAGATTTCCATCCCGACGAGTATTCTGAACAAGCCGGGTGAACTATCTGAGGAGGAATGGGCTCTTATCCGTGCCCATACGAAACAGGGTTATAACATATTGAAGGATGCAAATCTTCCCTGGCCAGTAGCCGACATAGCACTGCAACACCACGAACGGCTAGATGGCTCGGGTTATCCTGACGGTCTCACAGGGGATAAGCTAAGTCTGGAAGTCAGCATTCTCGCCGTCTGCGATGTGGTGGAAGCCATGAGTTCCCATCGTCCTTATCGGCCAGCAAGGACCACGACGGATATTCTAAAAGAGCTCAAAAATGGCAGGGGAACAAAGTACGATGTCAGTGTAGTAGATGTGATGCTGCCGATGATTGAAAGCGGGGAATTTCAGTCCGTGTGGAATCGTAGAAATTCGAGGAACACGGCTATAGAAGGTCTATATCCCTAACGACGTCAATAAAGTTGTCAAAGGGCTTATAATTAAGCTTGTTCTCTCTGCAGTATGCCAGCAGCTCGCCCGTGGCAAAAACATGCTGAATCCCCCGACGGATATCTTATGTTCCCTATGCTCTCGCAGCTATAGCAGTCAATTCTCTTGAGGGATGGAACCTAAGGGAAAGAAACTGATGTCTTCATCGGTAACTGCTCCACGGAGATTACCTCGAACTAAGGTTTTCACACCCTCAACTTAATCCCTACCGGGCAATGGTCGGAGCCCGTCACATCAGATAAAATGCTGGCTTCTATAACCGAGCCTAACAGATTCTCAGTCACAAAAAAGTAATCGAGCCTCCAGCCTATATTCCGCTCTCTGGCTCTTGTCCTCAAGCTCCACCAAGTGTAGTAGCCAGGCTCTTTGTTGAAGTGACGAAAGGTATCTATAAAACCATGCGCCACAAACTTGTCCATCCATGCCCTTTCCATAGGCAAGAAACCCGAGACATTTTCATTTTCTTTAGACCGAGCCAGGTCTACTTCCTTGTGGGCGGTGTTGAAATCGCCGCAAATGATGAGCTTCTCCCCTCTTGTCTTAAGCGGCTCTGCGAAATCGAGAAATGCATCGTAAAAGTCCATCTTGTATTTCAACCGCTCTTTGCTCATCTTGCCATTGGGGAAATAAATGTTGAAAAGCGTGAACTCGGGGTATCGGGTGATAATCGCCCTCCCTTCTATGTCAAACCGTTTAATGCCAAAACCATTTTCAACTTCGAGTGGTTTTTCTTTGGTAAAGGTGGCAACTCCGCTGTATCCTTTCCTTTCTGGGAAATCCCAGTAAGCATAATAATCAGCTGGTTGTTGAAGCTCTGGGCTAATTTCGCCAGGCTGAACTTTCGTCTCCTGAAGGCACAAAATGTCAGGAGAAACTTGCTGCAACCAATCTAAAAAACCTTTTTTCTGCACCGCCCTGACCCCGTTGACATTCCAGCATAATATCTCCACTTCCTTCACAGAGGTACCTTCTTTCAGCGCTTATAATCAAAGATAATTTAGATTAGCACATTACGCTAGAGAACTGAAGCCTGAGCCTGATATTCCCGAGACTTGCAAATGCGATGAGTTATCGTGTTGGGACAATTTATTGAAGACCATTCCGATAAGAGTTAAGATTGTGACCCTTGCTCGAAATCCCTAACAATATCAATAAAGTTTTCAAAGGGCTTATAATTAAGCTTGTTCTCTCTGCAGTATGCCAGCAGCTCGCCCGTGGCAAAAACATGGTGAGCGTATTCTGCTGGAGCAACATCGGAATCGCCATTCCCTACGTATATTACCCTGTACCCCAGCTTTAGAAACGATTTGGTATATGCCTCTTTAACGCCGTCCTCTAATCGCTTGCCATCCGGCCCCATATATTGAACTTCCATCCCTTCAGGGTGGAAGTAAGCCTGCGCTGCATGCATCTCAATGCTCTCCAGTCCAAGGTCTTTCAGGGTGGCCCCAATATAGAAATCCAGGCCATTACTCACAATGACCAATCTGAAGCCCCTTCTCCGGCAGTAGTTCACCAGTTCGTGAAATCCAGCTCGCACCTTAACCTTACCCTCTAGCGCCTCAAGTAGTGTAGGTTTATCGGCTTTAACCATGGCAAAAGCCTTGGTATTGAACTCCCCGACAGATATCTTGTGCTCCCTATACTCTCGTAGCAATCGTCGCCAATTTCCTTGAGCAAAGGCATCTAAAAGAAAGAAGCTAGTATCTTCTTCGGTAACGGTACCGTCGAAATCACATTGAACTAAGTTTTTCATACTTTCGACTTAATCACACGGGCAATGGCCAGAGCCCGTCAAATGTGCCCTTTTTTACTCTGTAGCAAGGAGCAGCACAGATTATACCATACCACTCCAGGCCACCAATTACTGGGTGGATTCGATTGTCTGAATGTCTTGCTGACAATATTTCCCTTCCCCAGAATATAACTCAACCTTTGTGAGATAGACGCTCTTATGGCTTATGCCTACACTTTAATATATATCCAAACATAGGAATCCTTATAATTCTCCCGCCCCTGGCGGGAGGGAGTTAGAGGGAGGGGGAATCCACCCTCACCTTAATCCTCTCCCATCGAGGGAGAAGGACTTTATTCTTATTGCTTATACAAAGGGCTATAAGTTGTCAGTAGGATTGAAAACTGCTAGATTTATGCCAATGTCTTACCATCGCATAGTGGCTAAATTTGGCACAAGCCTCCTTACCTCAGGCACTGACCATCTCGACTTGCAAGTTATGTCAAGTTTGGTGGAGCAGATAGCCCGACTTCACCGCCGAGGAAGGGAGATAATAATAATATCTTCCGGAGCTATTGCCTCGGGAAGGCAGAAGCTTAAAAAAGTTCCAGAACGCAAGAACACTCCTTTTAGACAAGTCCTGGCTTCGGTGGGGCAAAGCCACCTCATGTATACCTATGAGCAACTTTTCAGCCAGTATGATATAACTGTAGCCCAGGCACTGCTCACGAAGGAAGACCTTTCTGACCGCAGTGGCTATCTTAATGCTCGTAATACCTTGCTGGCCCTTATTGAGCTTGGCATAATATGCATTGTCAATGAGAATGACATTGTCGCAATTGACGAGATTGAAGGGCTCAAATTCGGGGATAACGATAATCTTTCCGCCATGGTGGCTAACCTGGTTGATGCTGACCTTCTAGCACTGCTCACCGACATTGGTGGCTTATACACTGCCGACCCACGTTGCAATCCCCAAGCCCAACTTATTCGCCGGGTGGACAAGATTGACGCCGAAATCGAACGCATAGCTAGTGACACTGCCAGTTATCAGGGAATTGGCGGTATGACCACTAAGATTGAGGCAGCGAGACTTGCTACATGTTCAGGGGTAAATGTAATCATTGCCGATGGGCGAGAAACTGACATACTGGTGAGGATTAGCCAGGGAGAAGCCACAGGCACATTCTTTCCTGCGCAGGTTAATAAGATGGAGAGCAAAAAGAGGTGGATGCTCAGCGGGCTGGCTTCCAAAGGCGGAGTCAAGGTGGACAAAGGCGCTGTCTTAGCTCTCAAGGAGCAAAATAAAAGCCTGCTCCCTGCGGGGATTATAAAAGCGGAGGGCGAGTTTCACCGCGGCGATATTGTGGACATCCGCGATGAGCAAGGCAAACGCATTGGCTATGGCATTTCCAATTATAGCTCTGCTGATTTAGCTATCATCGGAGGGAAGCACTCCGATAAAATCGGGAGCCTCCTCGGCTACGATTATGGCGACGAGGTGGTTCACAGGAACAATATGGTGATGCTATAAGAAATAGGATTAAGAGTTAATCGCTACACTGGGCGTAAAATGGGCAAGGTAATAATGTAACAAAAAGCGAGACAGGTTAAAATGAAGGTAACCATAAAATGGGCAGTTGGATTATAAGATGGAATTTTGACAAGCCAACATACGCTCTTGGAGAGCAACCTCTAGTAAGTTTTTGGCTCGAAAATACAGGGGATACTTATCTTTACCTATCAAATCTCGAATTAAATTTCGACTTTGGAACTTATAATCTTGAAAATATCGGTGGCATGGTTTCCCAAAGAGAAAACAAATTTTTGGGGAATGTTAGCCTCGCGCTACCTATAAATGTTGTTGGTAGAAAGATTTTTACATTTAGGTATTTCATGCAAGAATACAGCAATGATAATTGGATTGACCTCGGTTCTTATCAATCAGATAAGCAATACTTTCTAAGTGTATACCCAACGCCGTTTTATAAAGTATTTGTGTCTAGAGGCTTAACACTGGAAGATAGAGCGATAGGAGATTCAATTGCTGAGTTGATAAGGGAGTGGGGTTTTGAGACCGTCACTGTGGGTATCGAGGTGAAAGTTCCTGAAGAGCAGGTTCCTATACAGACAAGAGAGGAAATTAGGAGGATAGATGGAGCAATAGCTATTGCCACCCCAAGGTTTGTTGATGCCTTGACAGGGTTATGGAGGACTTTCGAGTGGTGTCATAACGAAATTGGTATAGCGTTTGGTATCGACAAACCTCTTTTAATACTAAAAGACAGGAGGGTAGCATTAGGTGGATTGCCCTCTTACCTTACTACATATAATCAAGCTCTAAGTGTAGAATTTGACCCATATAACCTGGAGGAGGTTAGGGCAGGTCTTTCTACAGTAATGCCCGGATTCAGAGAATGGATAGAGACCGGGAGAAAGCAAAAGTTTTTTGAATCTTTAGGAAAAGTTGCGGTTGGGGGATTAGCGGTTGCAGGAGCAATAGCGATCATAAGCGGCATTATAGGCGCTCTTTCTGGGAGATCTAAAAAGTAATTTCCTTTGCTGAGAGACAAGTTATTGTCTGATAATTGGAGAGCTTAGGCTAAGTAAGTGGATTTGCTTTACGCATATGTGAGGAGGTAGATGAGTAGTTATTTAATAGAAATCTTTGAGGACAAAGAACTCAAAGCTAAAATACAAGCGAAGTTGCCTCACTTATTTAGCATTGCTGAGCTGGAAAGTTCACGGGCAAGAAAAATTGGAATGCAAGTAGGCTCACTTAGGGAAAACATAGTAATAGCTTTGCTTATATATAAGTTTGGAGAGGAAAACGTAGAAACCGGGATCCCCATTACTGAGCCGGAGGTTGACCTCAGATTATTTGGTCAACCCGTGTCTATAAAGACAATTACAGGTAAAAAGTTTAGTGGGGTTAAGCTTATATGGACGGTTGACGCTCAAAAAGCAAGGGAATTCAGTGAGAATTATTATCCTCGCTGTGATATTTTACTTGTGCAAGTTAATTGGGATTCTAAGGGCGCATTTTATTACTTGCCCCTAGAGGTTCAGAAGAAAGTGTTTGAAAAGATTGGCAGGGAAGGGTACATCAAGCTTCCGAAACCAGGAACAAATCCTCGAGGTGTAGAAATCACTAAAGAAGCATTAGAGGCTATAGCTACGGATAAGGACTCTAAAGCTATTGAGATATATTGGCGAAGAACGAAAATAGACTACGATCCATATCAAAGATGGGTTGACCACTGGAGGGAGGGATGAGGAAGAAAAGAGGGACTAAGACAAGTTCATTCGGTTCGCCAGGTCGGATAAACCACGATTCCACTCGATTTTATGCCAGCAAACTCTATGAAAGCTTGCCTAAAGAAGAAAAAGGCAAATATATAGAGAATCCTATCCCTCCCGAATTTCTGGACAAAATATTTTGTAAGTCAAGTGAAAAGATGGAGGAATTACCTGACAATAGTGTTCACCTAATGGTGACCTCTCCACCTTATAACGTAGGCAAGGAATATGATGAAGACTTAACTCTTGAAGGATACAAGGGATTCCTAAAAGCAGTATGGCAAGAAGTTTACAGGGTGCTTGTGCCCGGTGGCAGAGCTTGTATAAATATTGCCAACCTAGGGAGAAAGCCATATATTCCCCTTCACACCTTTATCGTTGAGCAAATGCTTGCCCTCGGCTTTTTGATGAGGGGGGAGATTATTTGGAATAAAGCTTCTAGCTCTAGCCCTTCCACAGCTTGGGGGAGCTGGCTTTCCGCAGCTAACCCGACACTAAGAGATATTCACGAATATATATTGGTTTTTTCTAAAGGAACGTTCACTCGAAAGAAGCCCCCCGATAGGAACAACACCATATCCAGAGAGGAATTTCTTGAATTTACCAAAAGCGTATGGACGTTCCCTGCGGAGCAGGCAAAGAGCATCGGGCATCCTGCACCCTTCCCAATAGAATTACCATATAGGTTCATCCAGCTCTACACTTATGAGGGAGAGGTTGTCTTGGACCCCTTTATGGGAAGCGGGCAAGCAGGGATAGCCGCAATAAAAACAAAGCGGCACTATGTGGGTTATGAGATAAACGAGGAATACGTTAAACTGGCGGGGAGACGAATCAGAAGATTTAGCTACGTTCAGAATGTTCCTGCATTATTCGATTTCATAGTTAAAGAGGGCAGAGCGGATATGGTGATAGAGGAACAGTTGGAAGCCGAAAAACAGGGGAGGGCGAAGTATGCACGCAGCCGTAAGAGAACTGGAAGAAAAGGGGAGAGCAGCTAAAGCAGCTTCGAGGAAGCTGGTTTTTCTTTCTACCGAAATTAAGAACAAGGCTTTGCTCAATATCGCTGAAGCTCTTATTGATAAAAAAGACGAAATCCTGGCTGCTAACAAAATTGATTACGAAGAGGCGAAGGCTTCAGGGATGAGCGAGGCCATGCTGGACAGGCTCATGTTGTCGCCATCTCGCCTCGAAGGCATGGCTCAGGACACAAAAACGGTGGCGACACTGCCCGACCCCGTGGGCGAGGTACTTGAGACGCGAACTCTGCCCAATGGTCTGCAGATAAGCAAGAGGCAGGTCCCCTTGGGAGTCATTGGTGCGATATATGAGAGCCGCCCCAACGTCACCATAGATATATCAAGCCTGTGCCTTAAATCAGGCAATGCCGTTATCCTCCGGGGTGGCAAGGAAGCTATAAATTCCAACACCGCCTTAGCCAGGGTGGCCCAGGAGGCCTGCCATCGGGCTGGAGTGCCAGAGGGAGCAATTCAACTTATTGAGTCCACGGAGCGGGCTTTAGTCAACCACATGCTCAAGATGAAGGGAATAATTGACCTGATGATTCCCCGTGGCGGTGCTGGCTTGATAAAGCTTGTCTCGGAAAATGCCGCTATGCCGGTAGTTACCGGCGGCATAGGTGTCTGCCATACCTACGTGGACAAGAGTGCTGACCTGAATAAGGCGGTAGCCATTGCCTACAATGCCAAAGTCCAGCGTCCCACAGTATGCAATGCTCTTGATTGCATCTTAGTTCATAGTCAGATTGCTCAAACTTACCTGCCTGCTATTGCCAAAGAGTGGGCTAAGGCCGGTGTGGAAATGCACTGCGACGAGCGAGCCCTGGCTATACTTAAGCCCATTCCATCCCTGAAGCTAGTCCCCGCTGTCAACGAGGACTGGGGGAAGGAATACCTGTCGCTGAAAGCAGCTATTAAGGTGGTTGACTCTCTGGATGAAGCTTTAGAGCACATTGAAAAATATGGCTCAGGGCACTCCGAAGCTATCGTCACCGAAGACCATTCGGCAGCAACGCGTTTTCTCAACGAAGTGGATGCCGCCTGTGTCTATGCCAATGCCAGCACCCGTTTCACCGACGGGGGGCAATTTGGCCTGGGTGCTGAGATAGGCATAAGCACCCAGAAATTTCACGCCCGTGGTCCTATGGCTTTGAAAGAGCTAACCAGCTACAAGTGGATTATCGTAGGCAGCGGCCAGGTCCGGCCTTAGCCTTCGTGTCATTAAGACAGAAGCATCCGAATATCAACGAGGCGTTTCCTTTTTATCCTCCCTCCCCTGGCGGGAGGGAGTTAGAGGGAGGGGGATTTCACCCTCACCTTAATCCTCTCCCATCAAGGGAGAGGAATTTTATATGAGATTATAAGGTTAACTATAGTTTGAAACTCGAGTGAATTTTAAGCTGACCGGGAGCATGCAGGCTGCACATGCCGCCCCATAGAATTATGAAGTAGGAGTAAGTGAGAACAGCATCACGAGGCCGCGCCGTGTATTCTCAAGAGTTCGGCTCGGGAGAGCCAAACCGCCTTAACCTTCACGGATTCACGAGAGGCAGCAGGCCTCTTAAGCCAGGGGATAGGATGAGCCTGCATTAGCGCGGTGATGTGGAGTTGAGCCAGCTTCATCCTCAGGGTGTTCGGCAAATCGATGACCTGAAATCCCAACCGGTTAGCGTTAGCATGAAAGGCAGTCCAGCCGTACACTGCAACGATGCCACCATATCTCCCATCGGCTACTTCTGTAGCCAGGAGTTGCAAGCCGTCCTTGAAGTAGTAGAAGAGTCCTCGCGGGAAGCCCCTCATCCCTGACCCTGAGCTTGACCTCCATCCCTCGGCAATCCAAGCATTATTCAAGTGCAGTTTGATGACAGGGTCACCAGGCCCAACCTCACAACCATCCTCTAGCTTGATAGGACAGCCCTTGTGACTTCTTACCTCAACGCAGAGGATGTTGTTTCCTTCGAGAGGCTTGATACCGAGGGCTATTGCGTGAACTTTGTTTATGATGGGCAATATGGCCCGTATAATAACTCCTAATAAACGAGATGCCATGTATCACCTTGGGAACTCATTTTCACCGCCTAATCACGCAGTATCTGCAGGCATAGCTCGCTGGAACGCCCGGCAATCCGGCCGCCGATAATCCGCGGCTATTGCATTGACTGGTTTACGTTGGAGATGATGTTCTTCCACTTCCCCATATGACGGGAGCGGTCTTCCAGCGTGGTCACCAGTTCAACACGGATAGACGGGCAATCAACACCCAGGGCGTGTAACTTCCGTGCCAGTTGTTCCTTGACGCTATGAGCTGTGTTTCCATTCCCTTCCTCGAACATCAGTCGCAAGCAGATGCCGTCCGGTTCATGGACCACCTGGTACTGCCGTATATTAGCGAAGCTTTCCAGAACGTTCCAAAAGTGGACAGGGTGAACAGCAACCTGTCTCTCTCCTCCACCCCGGAGGTAGAGAACATCATCATTCCTCCCATTGATGGCAATAATACGTCGGAATGGCTGGCCGCACGGGCACGGCTCCGGAGCCAGCACCATCATATCAGAGATTTCGTAGCGGATGACGGGCTGAGTGAAGCTGAAGAGACTGGTAAACAGAATCTTGTGTCCTAGAGTCCCGTCGGGCACAGGGCTATTGTCCTCACCTACTACCTCAACAATGCCCAAATCTTCGAAGATGTGCATCCCCTGGCCGGGGTTGCACTCCATAGCGCGGAGTCCTTCCTGAGTGCCATAGATGTCGAAGCCAGAACATTGCCATGCAGCCTGGAGTTGCTTTCTCAATTCGCTGGTCAGCGGTTCGCCCCCACCGGCGATAATAGAGGGATTAATATGCAACCGCCCCTGGAGTTGCTCTGTCACAAGCAGCCCGAGCATGGATGGAAAACCTCTAAGGATGTGAGGTTGAATGGAATTTAACCGCTCGACCAGTTCTTCGATAGGAGCAGTAGCCGATAGCACGTAATAACGGTAAAGGCCCACATCCATGCTCAAGGGGAGGCGATAACTATCGTGCAGAGGGCTGGGAGAGCCGATGGTAACAATCGTGGGGCGTCTTAATGAAAAGGGAAGCACTCCCATCATGCCTGCAATCCGCATGCTTGCTGCCTCCTGGATACTCCACTCTTTTCGATTGAAGACCATCACCGTTTTATACCCGGAGCTACCCGCCGTAGTAAGCACACGATACTCGCCCAGGTAATACTCGTCCCCAGAAACGTGGGCCATGTGTTCCTGTAGTTGGGAGAGGCATAACCGGGGGTCAGTGACAATTTCGTCGAAGTGTTTCATGTAGGTTTTTTTGTCCATAATAGGAAAGTCTTGGAGACTATAGGGCTGATTCATCCGGTGTGTGCTGCGTAACTCGCGGTAAAAGGGCGACCGTTTAGTTACCCAGTCAAGAAGCTTGGCTAGCCGGCGCTGCTGTAATTCCTCAAGCCTGGCGCGGGGCCAGCATTCATGTTTGATTAAAGCTTGGCGGTAAGCGATGGCTCGGGCCAGGTCTCCTAAGCGACGTAGTGTATGCGGTTCCTTCATCCAGCGTTGTCCTCGAATTACCCCAGGAGCCCATGTCACATCCCCTCTCCCCAAGAGTTCATCGGCTCGGGGTAATCCTCGGTTTTTAAAACTACATCGTTTTACTAGGTATTTTGCATTATAATACTAGTCCATAGTTATTGTCAAGTGTTTCGGGAATTTTTGCACCGAGAAACACTGCTACCGGGATAATGGCTTATCGGAGGGGTAGTTTAGGAAATAGAAAAACCTTCTCTTTAGCTTTTTTATGTGAGAAGCGCCTAAGTCGAAGCCCTGGGCATACCGAAGGGAAAGAGACTGAAGAATCTTGTAGTTCTAGCACTGGTCAGGCAGTGTATTAGCTTGAAAGAGAGAATCGTCAATTATCCTGGAGAAATCAGTTCAATCTCAAAGAGTTTAGGCCACCACTTTCCGGTCACAAACAAGCGATCAGTGTTCGCATCATACGCAATGCCGTTAAGAACATCAACCGGCTCGCTAAGGTCCTCTGCGGTTAGGAGTCCTGCCAGATCTACCCACCCAATCACTCGACCTGTCCCGGGTGCAATCCTTGCGACCCGGTCCGTTTGCCAGACATTGGCATAAATTTCCCCTTGGACGTATTCCAATTCATTGAGTCTTGTTACGGGACCATCGTTGTCAAAGACCTCAAGCTGACCGATTTCCTCAAAAGTATGCGGGTCCAAGAAATGCAATGTTGACGTACCATCACTCATGATTAAGTGCGTTCCATCATGCGTAATGCCCCAGCCTTCAGTTGAATAATTAAACTCTTGTAGTAACTCAAAACTGTTTTTGTCATAGACAAACCCGATATTGGATTGCCAGGTCAGCTGGATGATCTTGTTTTCATAAATGGTTATGCCTTCGCCAAAAAACTGAGCTGATAGCTCACGAATTTGCAAGATGTCTCCGGTTTCCAATTCTACTCTACGCAATGTGGAGTGTCCAAAAAGTCCTGTTCCCTCATATAGAACGCCATCTTCGAAAACCAGTCCTTGGGTGAAAGCATTGCGGTCATGGGGGTAGGTATTGACTATATTATATGTATAGACTGGAATACCATCCGAATTACCAGGAATTATGCATCCCTGAAGATTTAAGCAAGAGAAAACAAAAGCTGCTCCTAGCAATGCAAAGAGTCCCACGATGAATATACTGAAGAGACGGTTCATGGATATTACCTTACTCCCGATCTACTCAATATCATGAAGTTGGAGTTCTCATTTAAGATAAAGTCTTTAAAGTTTGCCTCTGCACTCTGAATATCTTGTCGATTCCCCCCTGAGCTACGTAAAGCGAGGAAGCGGAGACTCTGAGGACGGAGAGACCTTTGCAAAAAGCAGCAGGCTGGGAATGCTTCTCGAGACTAATCCTCTTTCTTAGGAAAATCCGGTAAAGGATTGCCAAAATACACTTTGGTATGGGGCCAGGGTATTTCTATACCCTCAGCATCAAAAGCTTTCTTGATGCGAAGCCTCAACTCTCCCATCACTGCCCACTGCTCTATAGGTTTAACATCGCCCAAAATCTTGATATCTATTCCGGAGTCGCCCAGATTATCAACCCTCAGCACCTGGGGAGGACTTTTGATTACTTTACGCCATTTTGCATCCTCGGCGAGTTCTTTGCCCACTCGGTTTATCACGCTTATGGCATGGTCGAGGTCAGTGTCATAGGCTACCGAGACATTAAGATTTACTCTGGCAAAGTGTCTGGTGAAGTTGCTGGCTGCCCTGATTTCACCATTGGGCACATGGTGGACTATGCCATCCAAATCACGGAGCACAGTCTTCCTCAAAGTTACGTCTTCCACCAGCCCACCAATATCGGCTACCCTGACTACATCACCCACCCTGTACTGGTTTTCCAAGATGATAAATATGCCAGCGATGAGGTCTCTTATCAAGTACTGAGCGCCGAAGCCGATGGCTACGCCGGCGATACCGAAGCCAGCCAGGAGTGGCACAACGTCTACTCCCAACTCAGGCAGGATCATCATTATACCAATTATGACAATGAATACCCGCCCTATGCCTTTGAAGATTGCTACAAGGGTATTCGTCCTTTTCTTCATGCCCTCTTTGCTTTCTTTATCCTTGGTTCGGGCTACGAGACGGCGCACAATAGGTGGGAGAAGCTTATTTAAGGCAAACCACAGCACAGCTCCCACCACCACTATGATAAGGATGGGGATGCCATGGTCTACCAACCAGGTGTTTACAATGGCCCCGCTCAATTCCGGCATTTCTTACCTCCGTTGCTTACCGTTTCTGCATAGACTAACTCTACATTATTTTAAACATAATGGAGCCTGCTGTATAGCTGCACTCCTTAAGAGCCTCGAATTTGAATCAGATGTCTTCCTACCCCTCGATAAGTTACTCGATGCTGGAAACCTTGTCAACAACCTGTGCTGCGTAGGTAAAACCCCTATCTTAACCTATCAATGAGCTCTTTCTTGGGAATATTATTCCAGAGGCTCGCTCTGGTAAGGATGTCGTTTAGGGTTCCCTTGGCCAAAACCTTGTGCGCCGAGACAGTGATGTTATGTTCACCTAGAGACGTGATTTTCCTAAGTCGGATATGGCTTCCTCGTTGCCTGATGACTTCATAACCCAAATGTTGGAGAAGTCCAACGACATCGTCGCCACTAACTTGTGGAAGTTTGGGCATTTACCAGTTTTACTTCAGACAGAGTCAAGATAGTAATAGGCTCGTCTGTTTCACCATAATGAACAGACACTGCTTCCTTAATATTTTGGTACAAATCATCCAAAGTGTTGCCCTGAGTAAATATATCCTCTCCTATCCCACGGGCACACCAGAATTCGCCGTCGAAGTAAGTTTCTATCTTTACCAGCATATTTGCCTCCGCTTGAAACTCATCACTATTATAACAGAAACCTCAAATTTAGTTTGCCTCGTTTCAACAGTGCTTAACCTCGGGCGATTTTATATTTGGTCACATTTGGAAAAAGTAGATTTGCTCCTCGAGCAAGGGAAATCCAAACTTCATGCAATGTCAGGCTCATTATAGCTTTGACCAATAGCAGAACGCAAGCTAGGCATCAGAAGAGACAGAGAAAATGAAGCTTGCTGCCGGAGCGGGGGAATCCGAAGTTTTTTGGAGGTGCGGTTTAGCTGCTGCCATAGCCAACCTAAACCTGCAACCCCCTCTTCTTGAGAAGGAGGGGGAAAATATATAACAAGAGGGGCTTGTCCCCCCCTTGAAAATACGCTCTCTCTTTGTGAACGGGAGACGGATAGAGAGCTGGGGTTGGCAACTAATCTACGGACAGAAGATACAACTTGAATATAGCTTATATTTCTTGACTTGCATGATACCCATATATTTAGTATAATTTTGATATAAGCTATATGGAGGTGTATTATGCAGGAAAAGGACGACCGATTCAGTAGAGATGCTCTTAATAGGTTCCTTGATTTTGCGGGTAGTAAAGGGTTGATGAAAAAAGCAACTGCTGGGGCCTATAAGACTGCTTGCGGTATTATTTTAAGTATTCTGGATGAGAATGAAGCAGCTGACTTATCTAAGATTGATTTAGAGAGAATCATTCTTAGGCATAGGAACTTGGCGGCTGGTAAGATACCACCAAAGACGCTCAAGACTTATGAGACACGGGTTCGCGCTGCGGTGAATAACTTCATTGAATATAATAGAGATCCATCGTCTTGGAAACTTGCCGTTAAGCAGCGAGCCCCCAGAGCTGCGGGTGTCAAGAAGACGAAAAGTCTTGTCTCAACCAACCTGAAAGAATCCGAAAAGCTGGGGATACCTAGTCAGCCGTCTGTCCATATCGATTTTCAAATCCATATCTCGCCTGAGGCTAGTCCTGATCAGATTGACCAGATATTCGCGAGCATGAGACGCCATCTATACGGAAGCACAGCTGGCAAGTGAGGAGCGTATGGCGGCTATAGAGGCGATCATGCGGAGCGCGAGACGCTTACAGTTGGAGATAGACAAACTGGGAATGGGGCAACAGTCTCTTCCCAACATTATCCCTGTCAAAAAGCAGGGCGTTGTGGAGCTTTACGATGTCGTGATCGACTCTAATGAATTAAGGAGTGTAACGAGAAAACTTTTCGTGGATGGACACTATGCAAGGGCTGTAGAAGAAGCATACAAATGTATAAACAATACAGTGAAGGCAAAATCTGGCCTTTCTGCAGATGGCCAAGACCTTATGAATCAAGCATTCAGTATAAAGAAACCGGTCTTAAAGTTGAACGCCCTTGAAACAGATTCTCAAAGAGACGAACAGCTAGGATATATGCTTTCTCTAGGCGGTTGTATGACGGGAATTAGAAACCCACGAGCTCACGAACACCAGCTATGGGACTCGCCCAATGTTGCACTTGAAATGTTGGCGTGGGCTAATCATCTTATGAGAATAATAGATAAAGCTAAACGTGTAAGAAAACGGAAGAAGACTTTAGCACCTTAGCTTACCTTGGTCCCCCCAAGCTGGATTCGAAATAGCTCATATTTGTCTTTCTACCCCTCGATGACCTCTTTGGTGCTGGGAATCCTGCCAGCGATTCGCTCGTCAATCCGGGTGGCTGAGTCCAGGGCTCGGGCCAGAGCTTTGAATAGGGCTTCGGCTTTGTGGTGGTCGTTGATGCCGCTGAGCACTTTGGCGTGGAGGTTGATTCTAGCCTCGGAGGCAAGGGAGACCAGAAAATGGCGAACTAAATCAGCGTTCAGGTCGCCTATATTGGCTTCGTTAAAGGCTGCCTCGATTACACTATAGACCCTGCCTCCAATATCCACGGCTACCTCTGCCAGAGCTTCATCCATAGGCACCACAGCATGAGCCATACGAACAATGCCTTGCTTTTTCCCCAGTGCCTGGTTAAAAGCCTTGCCCAGTGAAATAGCCACATCCTCGACTACGTGGTGCTGGTCGGGACCCGAGGCTGAGATTTTTATATCGAATACTCCATGTTGAGCTAAATGGCTAAGGAGGTGGTCGAACATCCTTATGCCGGTGGTCATTTGGAATTGTCCGCTGCCGTCAATGTTGAGCTCCACCTTAACATTTGTTTCGGCAGTCTCACGAACTACTTTTGCTTTTCTTTCAGTCATATTTAACCTCCTTTAATGCCTTAACCAGAGCATCGGTATCCTCAGGCCTGCCCACGCTAATTCGCAGGTAATCTTTTAATCTAGAAGTATCAAAATAGCGCACAAAGATGCCTTTCTTCCGCAGTTGTTGCCAGATTTCCTCGGCCTTTCCTTCGGGCAGAGAACAGAGGATAAAGTTTCCCCGGGAGGGGTAAGGTCTTAGCCAATCCAGTTCCTTCAGTTTGCCAAATAACCGCTCCCGTTCCCTAACTATCCTGGCGACATTAGCACGAAGATACTCTATATCTGTCAGGGAAGCCAGCACAGCAGCCTGGGCTGCGGCATTAGCATTATAGGGCTGCTTAATTTTCATCAGGTAACCAGCAATTTTTACAGGGAAAAAGCCGTAGCCTATTCTTAAGCCAGCCAGCCCAGCCCATTTGCTGAAGGTGCGCAAAACTATCAAGTTGTTATAATTAGACACCAAGTTAGCCATAGTTATATTGCTGAATTCAAAATAGGCTTCGTCCACAACAACAATTTTTCCGGTCCCAACAAGCTCCATAATTTCCTTCTCGGTGGCAGTATCGCCGGTGGGATTATTGGGCGAGGCAACAAAGATGGCTTTTGTTCTCCCGGTCAACGCCTTCTTTATGCTGGCCATGTCAAGGGCAAAATCTTCGGTCCGAGGCACGTCAACCACCCTGCCTCCACAAACATCGGTGCTAAAGGGATACATACCGAATGTCGGTGGACAATTTATAACCTCGTCTCCGGGCTTTAGAAAAAGCCTGAGGATAAGGTCAATAAGCTCATCGCTGCCCATGCCACAAACAATGTGCCGGCGACCCAGACCAGTATATTTCTCTAAAGCCTTCCGTAGCTCTCCCTGCTCCGGATCGGGATAATTATGATAATAAGGATAAGTGGCTAGAGCTTGATAGACCTTTGGAGAACATCCATAAGGATTCTCGTTACCATCAAGCTTTATTACTCCACTCGAAGGCAATTCAGCTCGTTGGTTCAAAACTTCCGTAGGCTCGATAGGGATGTAACCCTTCATGGTCACGATCTCAGGCCTTATAAATTTTTTTATGTCCATTTCAACTAAAACCAAAAGTCAAAAATAAGAAATCAAAGTGACAAGTCAAAATGCAAAACCTTTTGGTTTTTGCTCTGTATTTTTGCCTTTTGCATTTTTATCTTTTATTTAGCTCTCAGCCTTCTTTCTATTGCCTGGGCGTGGGCATCGAGCCCTTCAGCTTTAGCTATTACCACAGCGGCCTGGCTCAGTTCTCGCATGGCAGGCTCATCTAAGGCGATGATATTGGTAACCTTGAGGAAGTCCATAACACCCAGAGGAGAACCAAAACGAGCACTGCCCCCAGTGGGCAATACATGGCTGGGACCGGCAACATAATCGCCCAGAACGACAGGCGAATTCTCGCCTATGAAAATACAGCCGGCATTATGAATTTTGGGAATTAAAGCCGAGGCGTCGGATGCCATAATGGAGAGGTGCTCGGGAGCAAAGAGATTGACCAAGTCCACTGCCTGGGCCATGTCGTCGACAAGCACAAGCATCCCTGCATCAATAGCCATTCCAGCAGTAGAACTCCGCTTTAATTTTCTCAGTTGTACCTCGATTTCCTTATCTACCCGGTCAGCCAGGTCAGCCGAAGTGGTGATTAAAATTACTGAAGCCAGGGGGTCATGTTCAGCCTGGGCCAGGAGGTCGGCAGCACAAAGGGCAGGGTCGGCTTTCTCGTCGGCGACAATTATCACCTCGCTGGGACCCTCGAGACCATCAATGTCCACTGTGCCATAAACCATTTTCTTAGCCAGGGTCACAAAGATGTTCCCGGGACCACAAATCTTATCCACTTTGGGTATCGATTCAGTACCAAAAGCCAATGCCGCAATAGCCTGAGCACCGCCAAGCTTAAAAATGCGGTTGACCTTAGCAATATAAGCGGCGACCAACGTGGGGGCAGGAATCTTGCCATCCTTACCGGGCGGGGAAACCATAATGATTTCCCCAACACCGGCCGCTTTGGCGGGTATGGCCATCATCAGCACTGTGGATGGGTAGGCAGCGCTGCCGCCAGGCACGTACAGCCCCACCCTTTGTAAGGGCAGAACCTGCCGCTTTAAGTGCTTGTCCACGGGAATTAGGCCGGCTTTGTGTCCACAAGCAACATGGAAGTCCCGTATTCTTCTGGCTGCGAATTCAAGGGCTGTGATGAGTTTTTTATTTTCTAGGGCAGTTAGAGCACAAGCGATAGTAACCTCTTTTCTACTTACTTCCAAGGAATCCAGTCGAACCCCATCCAGTTTTTCGGTGTAATCAAAGAGGGCTTTATCACCTTTGTCCCGGACTTCGCCGATGATACGGTCGACCACTTCTTGAACTGAAAGCTCTTCGCCAAAGACTTTCTTTATTTGAGCTCCTAGTCCCGGTGGCGTGGTGAAAGACTCCCAGAAATTTTCCCTGGCCAGTAACTTTCTTGCCCTATTAAATCCTTTGACCCTTTTCATATCAACTAAAACCAAAAGTCAAAAATTAAAAATCAAAATGACAAATCGAAATGTAAAACTTTTTATTTTTGCTCTGTATTTTTGCCTTTTGCATTTTAATTTTTTATCTACTCTAGCCCCGCTCGCAATTTCTGTGTTAGGAACTCCATTTTCTCTCTTTTATCAGAAGATGCCAGACTATCTTTGTTGGCAATTAGACAAGCCGAAGACCGGAAGAGCACATCAATAATCTTTAATTTGTGCTGCTTGAGGGTCTTCCCTGTCTGGACATTATCAATAAGCATATCGGCATCCTCGGGCAAAAAAGCCTCGCTCGCCCCCCAGGTTGGAATTAGCTTGTATGGGCTAATGTGATTGTCCCGAAGATACCTGTCGGCAATATTTATGTACTCCGACGCCACTTTCAGAGGAGCGAACTTGCTCTGAACAAGTGACCTCATTTCATTAATGTCGGCCACAGGCATTTCCTGGCTCACGGCGGCGACAATTTTGACAGCGCCAAAGCCGAGAGCAAACAATTTCTTCACCGGGCTTGAGGGGAAGCGATAGAAGTGTTCCCGCAGCCAGTCTTCGCCGGTTATGGCTAAGTCGAAATTGTCATTAGCCACTTGCAGAGGCATATCCTGGGGCCTGATTACCTTAATGCCCAGCCAGTCTAAATCAGCGGAGGGTCGGCGGCTCAATACCTCCTCAGAATACCCCTGAAGTGCCAGCCCAGCTTGCTTCAAAAACTGCGACGTAGGTGCTTGCTGGTGCCCATCAGGCAAAGCCAGGTTTATTTCCTTTGCCTGCCACAAGGGACGAGAAACCTTTAGTTCCTCAGAGATATCAAGCGCATTTTCTATTGATATCTGCGGCTCCGCCTGCCAAGCCTCGGTGGGCAGGTCAGCGGTAAGCTTGGAGCTAAAACACGCTAATATCTGGCTCAAATCCTTGTTCTCCAGACTTTCTCGATTGGCTATTAGAAAAGCAGTAACGGGGAGTAATCTTTTAAGGGGCATTAAGCCTTGAGTCGCTATATCTGCTCCACTCTTTCCCCAGAGCACCGCCAGGTCAGCATTTTCCGGGGGATAAGCCTCAGCAGCTCCCCACACTGGGAAAATCCTGAACCTCCTCATTCTGAGATTTAAGGCAAAAGCCTCAGCCAGATTAGGATACTCAGTTACTATACGATAATCATTTCTCCCGTCTGATAAATCGTTGAGATTAGCTATCCCAGATTCAGCACTGGCAACCACGTGTATACTGCCTTCACCATAATTTAGACTCGATATTTTTACCAGAGCTCCTGCGGGATATTTCACCAGGAATTCTTCAATCCAATCCAAACCACAAATACCCAGGTCGTAATTCCCGACAGCCACCTGTATGGAAATATCTTTTTCCTGAAGTATTTTAGCGGAAAGACCGGGAAACTTTGCCGAGCGAAGGCGATATTGCTTCGTTTTATCGCTATAATCCTGGAATCCCAGGTCTATCTCGGCAAGCAAGCTAGCTGTAGGCGATAGAAACCTGCCTTTAGGGAGGGCGAGTTTTATGTAGCCGTCTTGGTAGTCCTTCATCCCTCACTTACCACTTTGAGAATCTCTGCCATAGAAGCCCCGATGTATCGGGGTCGCTTTTGTGTACAATCCGTGAGCACAAAAGGAGAGGGCTCCTTTCCAGAAACTAAGACGACCCACCTGTAATTAGATTCTTTTCGACCCGTGAAGTCAAGCTCTGCTGAGTATCCGGCGTCACGAAGCGACTCCGCTACAGTAAAGCAAGTCATTAGTATTTCCTGAGTCAATTCCTTACCTTTAACTAAAATTCCACATTCGCCCTTTTTCTCTTTCTCCAGCGGAAGTAATTTCATTACAGGGTCCACATACAGGGCAAATCCGCAGGCGGGGATGTCCTCTCCATTCATAAGAGGCACAAGGTTATCATATCTCCCTCCGCCACCTATCTTTTCCCCGGCAGCCAGGAACTGAAAACAGATTCCAGTATAATACTCAAAACCATGTATCGCTGCTATATCGATTTTATAGCTGCAACCCAGGTTATCCAGTAATGTGGTAATGCTTATAAGGTCCTCCAGGCTGGACTTAAAGTCCTGTGAAGCTTTGGGGAATGAAGCTCTTACATTGTGTAGAAAGCTGCTCGATTTTCCCTTGAGCCCCAATAGCGCAGCTATAAGCCTGCCGATTTCGGGGTTAGCGGACTTCGCCTTGGTCAATGCTTGCCAATTTCCTTCCAAAATGCGGTTTGTCATCTTGGTTTCTTCACCGGGGCTGAGCTTCAACTCTTTGAGCAACGCCCTCACCAAGCCAGCATGGGACAATTGCAGTACAACGTCGCTGAGACCAAGTCTGCGGATAACCTCCTCAGCCAGCAGAATAATCTCTACATCCGGGGCCAATTTGGCACCACCGAAAAATTCAGCACCACATTGCCACCGCTCCCTGTTCTCTTTACCCGTTCCCTCGAAAGCGAAGATATTAGTCACATAGAAAAGCCTGGTTAATTCTTGTCCACTTAGATTGTCGATGTAGAGTCTGGCTACAGGAATAGTGCCATCTGGCCTCAAGACGACCCGCTCACCACTCCAGCCATCCCAATCGAGAAAAGAATATACCTTGCTTAACATGCTCGGAGTAAGTGTTCCCGTAGCGGTAAACAAGTGAAGGTATTCTAAGGTCGGCGTCTTCACCTCCTGGTAGCCCCAGTTACGACAACAAGTCCGGAAGATATCCTCAATGCGGCGAAAGCGTAACATGTCCTCGGGGAGCAAGTCCTGCATCCCCTTACATTTTTGGTTCTTCATCCTCCGCCTATTCTACACTAAGCCGTGTCCAGCTTCAATGATGAGCTTGAAATTTTTTGTCGCTTTTAGTTGCTTAGTTTATAATTAACTTGAGGTTTATGGGAATCGCCATTTACTACCCTTATCGGGCTATCTAACCAAGCACACGCTTAAATCGAAAGAATAAAGCGAGTCAAATCAATCTTGCACCTGGCCGAGCCGGTAAGATCGTATATCCATAATAGGGTTAACTAGAGTTACATAGGGTTAAGAGGTATTGACATTGTTTAAAAAAAGTGTTACTCTTATGTGATTGACATGACTAGGAATAACGCTAATAAATAGTATAATTATCTGAAATAAAGAAAGGATGTGATAGCTTTCAGAAAATTAAATCGTGAAATACCGGGGTGAGTTGAGTGGGCTGCGACCTACCTCCGGTACAAACAAAAAGTTTCACAAAAAAGGCGTTAGACAGCCCGAAAATTTTAAAAGGAGGTAGAATATGAAGGGCAAATATAAAGTGCTTGGATTTGTTGGCGTATCACTAGGGCTTGTGGCGTTATTACTCGTTGCAATGGTACCAGCTGGGGGTCAGGAACGCCCTTCCAAGGAAATTGCGCTAAACTTACGCCACCCGCAGGGAGAAATTATCGAACGCGCAGGACCTTCATCTCTTGAAGAGTGTGAACGTCTTCAGGAGTTTATCCAGGAGCACGAGGATGCCTTTTGGTTCGTGGACGACCCTCAAGTGCTTGTTGGTCTTTTCGTGCAAGAGTTCGTATACACTAGGGATTTAATAGATGATATACTGTATAGGGACATTCACCAAGATGGGACAGTCAGGATAGGGGTGACCTCCAGGGATGTTATTGAAGAATTCAAGGAGCTAGGTATTCCCATTACATTTGAAATTATTGACCTCGACGAGGTGAGGCACCTCGAGGAAGCCGCACGGGAGATTGCCGAAAAATCCTATGTAATGTCAGCGTTTTATTCCCATAGTGAAGGACGGATTACTGTGGACTTGGATAAACGGAACTGGGGCCTTTACGAGGCTATCTACCGGGAGTATCCGGATTATCCACTCGTGTTCTCGCTCGTTGATCCACAACCTGAGATTAACCACTGTGGGGGAGAACGCATTTATGTGGGCTTCCTTGGGACCCCTGGCACATCTGGATTCTTGGCCGAATGGGATGGGCAGGATGTGATGGTTACTTCTGGCCACCTGGGACCAAAGGACAAAGGTGTTTACAATAAATGGATTATTCAGAGAATTGGAACGACCAAACTAATGTATGCTGGAGGAATCGGGAATGACGCGGGCCGCTACACGGCCAAGTCAGGTGTCACTTTCTCTAATACAATAGCTGGTGGGGTCGGACAAATCGACGGGTGGGCCGAAGATAACCCGGAAATATACGATTGGATATATTACTACAGTAGTTACCGACAATTAGTAACGTGTGTAGTGACTGGCACTGGTTCTAATTGGTTCAAGTATTGTAGGGATGACGGTGGTGGTGGTGACTCAGGGTCTCCCGTGTTTATGTGGGAGCCAGGTACTGGTGATGTAACAATATTGGGAGTCCACACCCATGGGGACGGGGAAGGGAACGGTAGTACCGGTTATGCTACGAATATTGACCGAGTTCAGGACCTGTTGGATGTTAGTGAGCCAGGCTAATGTTGCCGTCTTGGCAGTAACTACGGTAAGGTGTTCCGTTCTACCTGAAGATGATGGGAGTAGGATGGGTGTAACAGGCAAATTTATATATATGAATGAATAAATAATGGAATTCAAGAAGATGAGGCTGGTTCTGTTGGGTCTGAGTGTTCTCGCTGTCGGCCTTGTTATCGGAATTGCTAGCGTAATTGATTCTTGGGGGTCTCCCTCGGCCGGTTTGGAAGGAACATGGGTTCTGAAATACTATGGGGAACAGGGGAATCTTAGAGCGCCCTACCTGTGGAGTGATACCAAACTTATAATTAGCGTCTTTGCGACGGCTGAACAGAAGATTAGCGACATTACTGGCTATAAGGTAGAAAGCCCTGTATGGCAATTCACCACCGCTGAAGAGATAGTGGAGTACGACCTGACAATCTCCAGCACCGCTGGGGGTACTGTAATGGAACCCGGCGAAGGGACTTTTACCTATAATGAAGGAACGGTGGTTGACCTGAGCATCGCGGTTGAGGAAAGTGCCCGGTTTGTCAACTGGACCGGCGATGTGGATACCGTCGCCGATGTCAACGCCCACACAACCAGCATCACAATGGATGATGACTATTCCATCACCGCCAACTTTAAGGAGAGAACTAACTGGCTTAAGATTGGAGTGGTTATAGTCGTAGCGGTGCTGGTAGTAGGACTGGCCAGCTTTTTCTTCATCAGACGGAGAAAGAAGACTGCCTAGACCAAAGACGCTGAATTGAACTTTGGCTCAACATCTCCGCCCTTAAGGGCGGAGATGTGGTTATATAACAGATTTTATGGCGCTAATTTCAGTGTCGCTATTTACATGGGCAAATAGGCGACGAAGGAGAGACCCACAGCATAACTGATGGCTAAATCACACAATAACTTGGATTGTTACCTAGTCGGACACCAAGCCAGATCATGATTCCTAAACAACTCTCGAATTGCTACCCATAAATTGTCGCGCGTGGCATATGCCTATGCAGTGCACTTGATTTATATGGTTCTTGTTTCGTAGGATCTCTCAGAACGGAGGTATCTTTGAGTGTCTCTCAGGACTTTTCTCATAATTTATATGGCGGTACTAGCTCTACTGATTATTTCTATTTTTTTCCCTTATCAAAGGTTTAATATTGCCATTAAATATTCCACGATTATTAGAATAATTCTGGGAGCTGTAGCGATTGGTATGGGTGTCAGATTAGCTTTTGCCCTACGTTAGTTCGCCACTGCCATGGCCTGAATTACCCGAAATACCCAAAGTTTTCCTTACTTTTTAATCCCGAATAACAATTTTTCTTTCCGCTCGGACGTAAAGAAGAGGTTTGGGGCGAACTTGGTGTTATCCTCTTCATGACTCACATCCCGTTCTCAATCTCGTTAGCAACTCGTCTCTGACCAATTCCTACGTGTTTATTAGCTCACTACTTGGTTTGTGTCCATTTCCGGTAAGCAGGTGAATAACGTAATCAAGCTTGCTGTTTAAGATGAGTAGAATTTGCTTAGTGTTGACAAAATCAGCCATAATATCTGGAGAGGGAATTGAATTCTCATAAACTTGAGGTTAATTCTAGATGTTCAGAACCGGGCTTAAGCTTCTTTTCCTTGCATTGATTGTGATTCCCATAGCTGCGGGTCTAGGAGGCAGCTTCATCTCTGCCGCCAGCCCAACTACCGTGGAAGTCCTTACGGTAGATGGCACCATTGTACCCGTGATAGCTGACTATATTGATCGGGGTATCAGCCAGGCGGAGGAGAACGGCGCTACTGTCTGTATAATTGAGCTAAATACTCCTGGCGGGCTTCTTGACTCAACCGATAAGATAGTCCAGAGGATTATGAATGCCGACGTGCCCATCGTGGTTTACGTCTCACCCAAAGGCGCCTGGGCTGCCTCAGCGGGAACCTTCATTACTCTCTCCGCTCATATAGCAGCGATGACGCCGGGCACCGTTATCGGCGCTGCCCATCCTGTAGCTGCTGGAGGAGAGGAAATACCAGAAGAGCAAATGAAAAAAATAGTCGAGTTCTCGGCTAAGTGGATGAGGACTATAGCTGAGGAGCGTGGCCGCAATATGGAAGAAGCCGAGCTAGCAGTTAGGGAAAGCAAATCATTCACCGATGTCGATGCCTTGGAATATAACCTTATCGACCTGCGAGCTGACAATTTGGAAAGCCTTATTTCCCAGATCGATGGCTGGAAAGTCACTTTAGCCAGTGGCGAGGAAGTTATCATTGATACTGCGGACTATGTTCAAACTAGAAACGAAATGAATGCCATTGAAAAATTCCTGCAGACCATCAGCGACCCCAACATTGCCTACATCCTCTTTACCTTGGCTACCATAGGGTTAATTACCGAGATTTCCAACCCGGGGATGGTTTTCCCCGGGGTCGCTGGTGGCATCAGCTTATTCCTGGCGTTTTACTCCCTGGGTGTGCTTGATGCTTACTGGGGAGGCATAGCACTTCTCTTACTTGCCGTGGGACTTTTTATCGCCGAGTACTTCACCACCAGTTTTGGGCTATTGACAGCCGGAGGTATAATCTCGCTGGTTATAGGCTCGTTGATATTGTTCAGCTATAGCCCGGGGATAGCGGTAGATAAGAGGCTAATTGCCGGGGTTGCGGTAGGCTTCACCGCTTTCGCTGTCTTTGTCGTCGGCGCTATTGTCCGCGGGCAAAGGCGACGCAAGGCTACCGGGGCTGAGGGAATGATCGGAAAAATAGCCATAGCCAAAACACCCCTCGACCCTACGGGCACGGTTTTAACCCATGGAGAATTATGGACGGCGGCATCGGAAGGCGGCAGAGTAGCACCGGGTGAGGAAGTGATAATAACCAAAGTGGAAGAGTTGAAATTATGGGTGGCAAAGAAATCAAAAAAATAGGAGGGTAGCATTTATGGATATCGAAATGACTGGTCCAATTATCATAGCCATAGTTTTTGCCGTCGCTTTTATCATTTTCGTTATCTATGCCATCGTAAAAGGCCAGAGGCGAAAACTCTCCGCTGGTGTAGAGGATATGATAGGGAAGGAAGCTGTGGTGCAAACGACCCTCAACCCCAAGGGCACGGTTCTGGCTGAAGGAGAATTGTGGACAGCCATAGCCGAAGGTAGTAAAATAGAACCCGGAGAGGAGGTGATAATAACCAAAGTAGAAGGATTGAAACTTTGGGTGACCCAAAAATCTAAGGTAAAGGAGGAAAAATGAACGTTTTTATTTATGTTATTATCGCAATAGTAGTAATAATACTTCTGTCGGCAGCTATCAAAATCGTTCGAGAGTATGAAAGAGGGGGCGTTTTCCGCTTGGGCAGGTGGGTTGGCCTCAGAGGACCAGGCCTGGTCTTGATTATACCTTTCATTGAGAATATGCGGAAAGTTGACCTTCGGGTAATCACCATGGACGTTCCCCAGCAAGAGTGCATCACCCTGGACAATGTTACTGTCAGGGTTGACGCCGTAATTTACTTTCGGGTAATCGAGGCCGCAGATGCTATTCTCAAGGTGCTCGACTATATCAAGGCAACCTCGCTGCTTGCCGCTACCACCTTAAGAAATGTTGTCGGACAATCTACGCTGGATGAGTTATTAGGCCAGCGGGACAGGCTCAACGAAAAGGTACAGTCGGTGGTTGATGAAGGTACTAATCCCTGGGGTATAAAAGTGAGCATGGTAGAGGTTAAGGATGTGCAACTGCCGCAAACAATGCAGAGGGCTATGGCAGCCCAAGCTGAGGCTGAGCGAGAGAGGAGAGCCAAGGTAGTTCATGCCGAAGGTGAAGCCCAGGCAGCAGAGAAATTGGCCGAGGCTGCCAAAGTTATTTCCAGTCAGCCTTCAGCTCTACAGCTTCGCTATTTGCAGACATTGGCAAGCATTGCCACAGAGAGAAGCAACGTCATCCTGTTTCCTTTGCCCATGGATATACTGGCTCCCCTTTTTGGCAAGATTAGCGGGTCAGAGAAAAGTAAATAGTATGACATAATCCGTGTCAATAGCACATGGCGAGAGCGCTTAGTAATGTCATCCTGGGAGTCCAGGAGACTCCAGGGGGCAAATTTTCTTAACTCAGGGGGCAGCTATAGCCAATATAAAACTAAGCAAGAGCGATACCAATGAGCTCGGTTAGATTTTGAACCCCATGCTGCCTAATGAAACTTTCTATTCCCTCCAATACATTGAGACCAAGTTGAGGGTCAGTCAAAATAGCTGTGCCAATCTGCACAGCGGTAGCTCCAGCCATAATAAACTCCAGGGCATCCTCAGCACAAGCAATGCCGCCACATCCTAACACCGGAATACGGACCACCCTGGCTGCCTCGAATACCATGTAGAGAGCCACAGGCTTGATAGCGGGACCAGAAAGTCCGCCTGCAATATTCCCCAGGCAAGGCTTTCTCTGGTCTATGTCGATTGCCATGCCCCTCAGCGTGTTAATCAGGGATATGGCATCAGCTCCAGCTTCTTCCACGGCCAAAGCGATTTCCTTAATATCGGTTACATTGGGGCTCAACTTAACGATAACCGGTAAGCTGGTGACAGCTTTAACCGCTGAAGTTACCTGAGCGGCAAGCTCGGGGTCGACACCAAATTCTATCCCTCCTGCGGAAACATTGGGGCAGCTAATATTTAGCTCAATGCCGCTGATCCCGGGCACGCCCTCTAACCTGCTGGTCACAGCCACATATTCGTCTATTGTTCCCCCGGCAACGTTAACGATAACCGGAACCCGCCATCTTGCCCATACAGGCGCTTTTTCCCCAATCAGAGCATCAACACCGATATTTTCCAAGCCTATCGAATTAAGCAGACCACCAGCGGTTTCCACCAGCCGTGGTTGGGCATTACCCTCTTTGGGCATAAGGGTTGTCCCTTTACAGACAATGGCACCCAACTTTTGTATATCAGCGATTTCAGCATACTCCCCACAATAGCCAGCTATGCCAGAGGCTATCATCACAGGATTGGACAGGATTAGCCCCTTAGGATGCCGGGGGGCTAACTGCACACGGAGGTTGGGCGAGTTTCTCATTGCTTAAAACTTTATCACTGCTCAGGGCAAAAAGGAAAGGACTAAATCAACCCCAGGTAAATCTCATCCAAAATTAACAGGATCCCTACGAAAAGCGCAAGATTTTCGCTAGGTGATTTAACTAAGGGGCACAATTTTCACCCCGCCCCAGACACCCATTTTGTCGCCCACAATAATAACCACACCGCGTAGCCCCTCGATACTCCGGGCTTTTTCAATCGCCTCAGGAATATCATCTGCGGCCTTGACTATATTGCCCAGCGCTGTGGCTGCGGCATCGGCTAAAGCTGCCGAGGATGAAAGAGCAATAACGGCGTCAGCACTGCCCAAGCTTAAAGAATGTCCCACGGTCCCTGAAGACGTACCTATGCCCAGTGGTGTTTCTCTGGGCATAATTTCCAGGGCAATTTTTTTGGTAAAGGATGATTGCCCGGCATAGATACCCACCAGCCTTTTCTCGGATATTTTCAGAAAAATATCGCCACCATTCTCCACAATTACCTCTGGCGAGAAAGCTAGTAAATCCCTGCCCACCGCCTCAGCAATGGCGCCGGCTACAGCCGCCATAGGACCAACACCTGTTAGTTGAGATACCCTGGCCATTTCTTTGACGATGGCCGGGGCTTCAGCTTCAGCCTCATAAGTGTCTAATGTAGTCAGGAAAAGAGGATGACGCCCAATATATGCCTCTAGAGAGCCCCGGTGCTTTAGCACGGAATCAAGGGCTTTATCCTTCAGATTACGCCGAGAGCGGATGTACAGGTCTGTCTGCTCTACCACTACATTGAAGGAAATTAACCCGCTGTCCTTAATCCAGTGGCGGTAGAAGCGTGGCTCATGCATGGCCAGATATAAAATCCCAATTCTCTCTCCGATTTAATCGGGGCTACATCCCAAAACAAATGCCTTCAGAATGCAAAAACCAAAAATAAAAATGCAAAGTGACAGAGCAAAAGTCAAAAATTCTTACGTTTTGATTTGTCATTTTTATTTTTGACCTTTGATTTTTGAATTTCTGCGGTCAGAAATGCAATATCATCGCTCGAGGAGGACAAGCCTTAACACATAGTCCGCAGACCACACACTTATTGTGGTCAAAGAGCACTTTCCTTGTTTTTGGCTCCAGAGAGAAAGCCTCGGTGGGGCAAATGGTAATACAGGCTCCACAATGAGTGCACCGGGATTCATCGCGGACGACATCCTGGCTTAAGGACTGGATTTCTACCCCGGCCTCGGTGAGGTATTTGACGCCCTTATCATAGTTCTTCTGCTCACCGCTCAGCTCCATGACCAGCAATCCTTCTTCTCCCGGCGATACTGAAGCTTTAAGGATATTGAAAGTGAGGCCAAAATCCTTAACCAGGCGGTAAACGACCGGCTGCCCTGTTATGTTGGGCGGGAAATGAAGCACTATTCTTCTGGAGACATCCATTTTCTTAATTACTCCCCTATCGGTCTTTCCTTAAGTGGCTTAAAGGTTATGCCTGACTCCACTCCGGGCAGCGGAGCCACTGGCTCGGTAAGCAAAAACTCGCCCTTTTCTATCCACTTTTTCAAGATACTGGCAATTTCCACCGCTTTAGGATAGCTGGATAAAGAACCAGTCGGGACATCTTTGCCCTGCACCTTTATACGACCGCTCTTGAGCTCAGCGTAGCTAACTTCCCCCAGGATATCCGGCTTCAACTGGGAATAAGCCTCGGAATAGTCCACGATGGGTGCCAGGATGCCAGCATCGCTTACTGTAGTGTAGCGTAAAATTTCCTCAGAAAGTACGGGTATCGGGACACCTATGCCCACAGTTAGTGTGCAGCCATAGCCGAGCATGCTTGTCCCGATTAGCCACTCCGGCTGCATTTGCTTCAAATCTCCGATCACGGCCAGTGTCCCTGCTCCTTCTCGTGGCACGCCATTGTCTCCCCTGAGAGCATCAGGGTTATGCTGCGTACCATGCCAGGCTACATAACCTATTCCGCCGCCAAGGAAAATCTTCGTCCCGATACCTATAGTCTTATAGTAGGGGTCGTTCAACAGCGGCGAGAGTTGCCCCGCTGTAGAGTAGTGAGCGTTTCCCAAATTCGGCTTAAGCACCCCCATATAGGTATAGATAACTTTATCGAAGATGTTCACCGCCACATTATAGTTCTGGTAGGCATTTCTGAGATTAAATAGAATTGCCTCGTTTATGTCCTTAATGTTAATCAGTGTCTCCAGCTTTTTCCGGGGGTAGCAGTCCGTTCCAAAAGCGGTGGCGGTAAGTCTTACGTCTTTCCCCGCTACCAGTTCCTCGATTATATGCCCACCGCCATAATTGAATTCCCCAGGGTAGAACTTGTTCCTGGGGTCATCATCGGGAAGGGCAGTTGCCCCGAGGAAAAAATCCACAGCAGCCATCCCAGTATAGACCGGGACATCATTAAGGTAAACCTTGCCGCCGCCAAGTTTTATCCTCGGACTGGAGTGCCCGATATTAAAAAAGGCCCCGGACCCACACATGGGGCCGAAGGTGCCGGTGGTAACCACATCGATTTCCTCAGCCGCCCTGCTTATGCCCTTTTCCTTAGCTATGGTGATCACTTCCTCGGCAGTCACCACGACAGCCTTGCCTTTTCTGATTTTCTCGTTGATTTCAGCTATTGTCTTTGCCATAGCTTTAACCTTATTTAAGCAACTCCTTGGCTACCCGGGCAGCCTTTTTACCGGATAAAAGCATACCGCCAAAAATTGCTCCCATCCTCGGGGAACCAAAAACGGCGTTCGCTGTCATACCAGCGACCACCAGTCCGGGATAGACTTCCCTGGTATTTTCCAGTATTTCTTCTTCTCCCCTCTCGGCCCACATCGACTTCTCCCCAATCACTTCCCCCGTCTTCGTTCTTAACTTGGGACCTATCTTCTCCACCACGATACGGCAGACTTCAGCGTCATGCCCGGTGGCATCTACAGCCACCTGGCACCTCGCAGTTAGAGGGTCCACATGCAGCTTCGACCAGGAAACAGCGCTCCAGTTCAAAACAAGCCCGGTTATCCTGCCCGCCTGCCGTAGCTGTGCGGCGGGCAGGTCATCTTCCCGAACCATGACATCTTCAACATGAATCAAATTGAAAATCTTCGCCCCGGCTTTTATAGCCCTTGCGCAGATAGTGGAAATAGCCTCCACCGAATCAGCGACATAGTACCCTTTTTCATATTCCTTGACTGGAACTTCAAACTCATCCAGTATCTTCTTTCCTTCCTCCTGAACGACGATGCGGTTAAACATCATCCCTCCCCCGGACATGCCGCCGCCAATGCGAAGCTGCCTTTCAAATACCACCACCCTTATGCCCTCTTTCGCCAGGGAGTAGGCAGTGACAAGCCCGGCCGGCCCCGCTCCAGCTACAGCAACATCCACCTCCATCGCCTCCATGAAGTCTTTCATGTAGCTTTCAACAATGGCACGGGAAATAATAACTTCATCCATCCTTATTCAGCCCCCTTTGTCTACCGGAGCGGCGGCTCTGAAGACGTGCTAGCCAGTATACCTCTATCGGCAGGCAATGTCTAGCCACTTGAGGTAGTCCTCGCTGCCGGTAGTGATAAGGACAATTAACCTGTCCGTTTTCTTCACGATTCTCAGCTTATCTTGAGCATCTTGTCCACGGCAGCTTTTGCCCTGAGCCGAATTTCCTCGGGAACCTTCACCTCAGGGCTCATCTCTTCTAGAGACCGCAAAACTTTCTCAAGGGTAATCAGCTTCATGTCGGGACATATTGCCTGCTCGGAAACAGGAATAAACCTCTTGTCGGTATTCTCTTTTTTAAGCCGATGTATTATCCCCACCTCCGTACCAACAATCATCTCTCTGACATCACCTCGCTGAGCATATCTGCACATCCCACCGGTGCTGAGCACTTCGTCGGCCAGGGCGATTACTTCCGGCGTGCACTCCGGGTGCACCACCACCTTAGCTTGAGGATATTCCCGCTTCAACTCCTTTATCTTTGCAGGCTTTATCCTGACATGGGTGGGACAGAAGCCGGGCCAGAGAATCATCTCTTTGCCCGTCTTAGCCGAAACATAACTCCCGAGATTCTGGTCGGGGACAAATAATATCTCTCGAGCATCCAGGCTTTCCACGACCTTGACCGCATTGGCGGAGGTACAGCAGATATCTGATTCCGCCTTGACTTCGGCTGGAGAATTAACATAGCAGACCACCACTGCTTGGGGATGTTCCTTTTTCTTCGCCCGTAATTGTTCAGCGGTAATCATGTCTGCCAGGAGGCAGCCCGCGTTCACATCAGGAAGCAGAACCACCTTATCAGGGCAGAGGATAGAGGCTGTTTCCGCCATGAACCGGACTCCGCAAAACACGATTACACCAGCAGCGGTTTCGGCAGCCCTCTGACTCAGGTCCAGGGAATCGCCAACGAAGTCGGCTATATCCTGAACCTCACCCGGTTGATAGTTATGGGCAAGGATAACGGCATTCCTTCTTTTCTTAAGGGCCGAGATTTTCTCTTCTATTTCAGCATCCCTATTTTTCATCTGTGCCTATCCTCCACCAAAAAAGACCACGACGTCAATCTGGTCTCCGTCTTTGACCGGGGTAGTTAGCTCATTAGGATAAGCGGACTCGGAGTTAACAAGAATGGAACAATAACGACGCAGCTGCCCTCGATTATCACGAACCATTTGTTTGATAACAGGGAAGCGACTTTCCAGGTCCTCGAGGCATTCGCCAGTGGTATTACCGGTCACTTCAACCACTTCTTGCCCTCCAGTAAGTTTTTGCAGAATCGGATGGAGCTTTACCTTGATGCTCATTTTTAGACATTTTTTGTCCCGCAGACCTTGCAATTTTGGTTTTTCACCAGGTTACGGAATGTGAAATCCATAGTTTCGCCATTGAAATACAACATCTTCCCTGTTAGCAAAGACCCAAACCCGGCCAGGAGTTTAATCGCTTCTGTCACCTGTAAGATGGCAATTAAGGCCGACGTTACACCGAAAACAGGCAATGATGCCTTCCTGTGGGGGACTTCGGGGAAAATACAGGCAAGGCAGGGCGTCTTCCCCGGGATTATAGTAGTAACCTCGCCAAAGAGCCCATGGACACCCCCATGGATGAAGGGTATTCCTTCGGCAACACACGCCTTGTTAACAATAAATCTGGTCTTGAAATTATCCATCCCGTCTATTACCAGATTGGCTCCTTTGATAATCTCCCTGGCATTATGTTCAGTAATCTTCTTGAAAACAGGAGTAACCTCTATTGAAGAATTTAATTTAGCCAGCTTCTGTGCTGCAGAAATGGGCTTTCCCTCTCCGATATCTTCCTCGTAATGAAGAATCTGCCGGTTTAAGTTAGAGAGTTCTACACGGTCACAGTCTATCAGGGTGACATGGCCTACGCCGACACAAGATAGATATAGAGAAGCGGAGCATCCCAGTCCACCAAGTCCGGCTACCACTACGTGGGACTGTTTAAGTCTTTTTTGACCATCCTCGCCAAAGTCTGTATACCAAATCTGGCGTTCATATCTGGTCAAATCGTCCTTCGTTAACATGTGCCCGCCTTTATCTTCCAACTCCCTACATTATTCTCTTGCATACTATGCGTCGAGCTTGGCCTGTGATGCGAAATCAAAGTGGAGAAGGTGAGTTGTTTAGATAGTTCTCGATAGCCGCTTTAAGCGCATCCTCGGCCAGGACTGAGCAGTGCACCTTGGCCGGCGGCAGTCCGTCTAAAGCTTCGACCACTGCCTTGTTGGAGATTTTCAGCGCCTCTTCTACTCTCTTCCCCTTTACCATCTCGGTGACCATGGAACTGGTGGCAATGGCCGCTGCACAGCCAAAAGTCTTGAACTTAGCATCAACGACGATGCCGTCCTTTACCTTAATGTAAAGCTCCATAACATCGCCGCAGACAGGGTCTCCAACACGCCCCACACCATCGGGGTCCTCCATCTCCCCGACATTCCGGGGATTCTTGAAGTGCTCAACTACCTTATCGTTGTACAGTGACCAAGGATCAGCCATTTGTTTCACTCCTATTTTTGAGTTTTCAAAAGCGGGGACATGGCTCGCAACCTGGCGACAATTCCAGGCAAGACCTCCAGCACCCGCTCCACGTCTGCCTCCGTGTTTTCTCGCCCCAGAGTGAACCTGAGCGAGCCATGAGCTTTCTCGGGAGGGACCCCCAGCGCCAGAAGGACATGGGACGGTTCAGGGCTTGCCATGCCGCAGGCTGAGCCGGTAGAAGCACAGATGCCCTCTGAATCGAGACTTAAAAGCAGGGATTCCCCTTCCACAAAATCAACGCATAAATTGACATTGTTGGGCAGCCTTCTCGTGAGATGACCGTTTAAGCGGATGTGGTCAATCTTCTCCAGGAGACCTTTAATTAGCTTATCCCGGAGATAAGCCTGTCGTTCTGCTTCTTTGCTCATCTCCGGCCCGGCAAGCTGCATCGCCCTGCCCAGCCCCACGATAGCAGGAACATTTTCTGTACCGGCCCTGCATTTCTTTTCTTGCCCTCCCCCGTGCATAAGTGAAACTAAGCTGGTGCCTTTCCTGACATACAGCGCTCCCACTCCTTTAGGTCCGTAGAATTTATGCGCTGAAATGGTGAGCAAGTCCACCTTAAGCTCATCCACATTCACCGGGATATGCCCCACCGTTTGCACGGCATCGGTGTGAAAATAGACACCTGCCTCCCTGGCAATTTCGCCTATTTCTTCCACAGGCTCTATAGTGCCTACTTCATTGTTGGCATGCATGATTGAGATAAGGATGGTTTTACCGGTAATAGCCCTTTTGACATCGTCAGGGTCAACCAGTCCGTACTCGTCTACCGGGAGGTAAGTTATCTTAAATCCTCTTCCTTCCAGAAACTTGCACACCTCCAGTACCGCCCGGTGCTCAATAGAGGTGGTGATGATGTGATTCCCCTTACGCTCATTAGCATAGGCAACGCCCTTCAGGGCATAGTTATCCGCCTCCGTTCCTCCGCTGGTAAAAATAACCTCCTCGCTCCGGGCGCCGATAAGTTCCGCCACCTTGGTTCTGGCCTCTTCTACGGCCCCCCTCGCCTCCTGTCCGTAAGAATAGATACTCGAAGCATTGCCAAAGGCATCGGTGAAATAAGGCAGCATGGCTTTCACCACCTCGGGACGAGTTGGCGTGGTGGCAGCATGGTCAAGATATATTCTTCGCATCTAACCCCTTGTAAATCCCGACAGAATTGTAACACTTAGATATTCCCCACTCAAATATTTGTCCTACTCCAGTCCGGAGGCGTGAAGGAATCCTTTCCTTCACGACCATTGCCACGCAATTAAATTCTAAATCCCAATTTCTAAGGTCTAAACAAATCCAAATATCGAAATTCAAATCTCTAAACCGTTTCGGTCATTGGGATTTTGGTTATTTGATATTGTTTAGGATTTAGTATTTGGAGTTTAGGATTTCTCCCTTCAGGGCTTATCCCCACCTTTAAACACTCTCAATATGGTAGAATAATTCCTACAACTCGGATTTAGCGTAGGAGAGATGTACAAGAAGAAGAAAGTGGCTGCCTTGAAGCATCGCCGGCACCAGAAGAAGCTCAAGGAAAAGAGCAAAGCCCAGGCTCCAGAGCAGGCTCTAGAGAAGAAGCTCAAGGAAAAGAGCAAGCCCCAGGCTCCAGAGAAGGGGCTCAAGGAAAAGAGCAAAGCCCAGGCTTCAGAGCAGGCTCCAGCGGAAGAGCAATGAAAAGGGCCTTCCTGTTGACCGGCAAGCCGGGCACGGGCAAGACTGCTCTCATCAAAGAAGCCCTGGCCATGACCAAAGTCAAGGGGGGCGGCTTCTATACTGAGGAGATACGGACCGGGGGGATAAGGCAGGGGTTCAGGATTGTCACCCTTGATGGACAGGAGGCAACATTAGCCCATGTCGGCATCTCCAGCCCCTACCAGGTAAGCAAATACCGGGTGGACACAGATAGCCTGAACAGAGTTGGAGTTTCTGCTCTGCGCCAGGCGCTGAAAGAAAGCGACTTGATAGTCATTGATGAGATCGGTAAGATGGAGCTTCTGTCGCCCCAGTTCAGGGAAACCGTGACGCAGGCCATAAACAGCGGCAAGAAAGTTTTGGGCACTATTATGCTCAACCCCCATCCCTTCGCCGACGAAATCAAGCGCCATCCTGAAGTCGAAATGTCCTTAATAACAAAGGACAACCGCACCGAGGTAATGGGGAAAGTCCTAAACTGGCTAACGTAAGGGGTGAACTGAGGCCCCTGCTCAGAAAGCAGCCGCGGCATCGTCACATGCCTTTCTGGCGTCTCTTCTTTTGCCGGAAGGTATACTGGTGTAAACCTCACCGTTATAAGGATTGTAATCATCAAAAGTTTGGCCATCAATAGCATCAACCCATTGTCCGTTTATATACATCTGACATGCCTTAGCCACAGTTCACTCCTCCGCCCTAAGATTCTAGAAGAGGTGAGAAAACATCGATCAGCCTTACCTTAATTGTACTGGGATTATAACACTTGAGGCATAGTCGTTAAAATCACGAAGCGACCTACTTTTCTAGAGGGTACTCATCAACCACATGCTTCACTCCTTATGCCGCAGGTCTTTAAATCTCCTCACCTTGAAGAGAGGTTCAACTAATGGGGCGTCTAAGAGGGGCACTAGCCCCTCTTCTAATATATTCCCTTCCCCTTGAGATAAGGGGAAGGGAATAAAGGGGATAGGGTTTATTAAAATCTAAAAGCATTCGATTGACAGACAACACTCATCCTGGTTAAGTATAAACGTGGTTGGTTTATTCGTAGCCATTTTAGCCCCTCATTTTAATTGTTTATCCAATTCCTGCTCTATGATTTGAGCTACTGTGATAGGCTCTATTTCTAGCTCATCTTCTCTTTCAGCCCGCCTAATTTCTGCTTCAGCATCTCGGCTGAAGTCAAACCCAACGAAGATGCCTTTGTTACGCCTGTCTCTTTTCATAGCTACTTCAAAGTTCTCAATGTCTGGTCTTCCTACTTGGTCTGTTCGTTTAACCTGAATAGGAATATAGCGGTCTATGTCTCCAAATAAGTCTACGGCTTTACCCTTTTCCTTCTTAATATCCTCAATGGGATACATCTTTCCGTCTATGCCTTTATCTCTAACTTTGGTTCTACTAGGGATGCCCCCCAGAGCGTTCACCGCCCAATTCTGAAATTCAAACGCTGGATATGTTCGTAATTCCTCAGCGGTCTTTGGTAGGTCTCTTATCCAAAAGTCTACGCCTTCTTTTATACCGCATTCATCTTCAAGACGTTTTGCCACTACTCGGCAAGCAGTTGGAGATATGTCTATTCCAATCCATTTTCTTTTTTCCTTCTGTTTTTGTGCTGCTACCAGTGCAGTTCCACAACCGCAAAAGGCATCTAAGACAATATCACCTTCATTACTGCTCGCTTTGATAATCCTATCCAAAAGTGTTAATGGTTTTTGAGTAGGATAGCCAAGACGCTCTCGTGCATTCCCCGCAATAGTAGAAATATACCAAGCATCTCCGATTGGTGTTCCTTTGGTCATTTCCTCAGAGTCTTTTGACCATCGGTGACCATCAATAACAAGTGCCTGCTGTTTCTTGCCCTTGTGTATTTTCTGTGTGATTTCCGCAATATCTTGGTAGATTGTGTTAAAAGTGTGTTGCCCTTTATTTTTGGCATAAAGTAATATAGTGTCATGGAATCTTTGGTAGGCCATTGACTTTGAAGGCCATCGTCTATAATGCCAAATAATCTCACTCAGAAAGTTATTGTAGCCAAATAAATCATCCCTATCTAACATCATAACCTTAATGTAATGCGATGCGTGCCAATCACAGTGATAGTAAAAACTGCCAGTGGTCTTTAATACTCTATATAGCTGTTCAACACGAGGTCTCATATAGTCAATATAGGCTCTAACATTCTCAAACCTATCTTCAAAATGTCTCTTTTCTTGCTCTTGCCAAAAGGCTACATAATTGCGATTGGAACTAAATGGTGGGTCAATATAAATTAAGTTTACGCTTTCGTCGGGTAATTCCTTTAATTTGGCTAAACAATCACCGCAATAGATTATGTTAGTATCCATTTATCACCTCGTTCAATATATTCTTTTCCAGCCTCGATGTGGTTTCCTTGAAAGTCGTTCACCTTTGCTATCTGCGTAAACGCCTCTAGATGATGTTATAGCTACTTGTGTAAACGCTCTTTGTCTGAGTTCTCTAGGCTTTCTCTTGGGGTGTTTCCTCTGTCGGATAGGTTTTGCCCGCACAGCTGATAAGAGCATCGGACTTGTAGCTAAGGTGGCTTTTGCTGGACTTACTACTTCAGCCCAGTTCTTAAAAGGTGTGATTAATCCCATCTTTTGTGCTGGCGGGATATTGCCTAATGATTCGTGTTCCTTAAAGAAGTTATAGTGGATTAGCCAAGCATCGGTTAGAAGTTCGGCTGTCCTCATGTTCTTGAAACCACGTATAATCTTTGTCCTATCCTTTAATGTTCCCTGAAAGCGTTCAATGATATTCGTTGAGTTAATATCGGTAAAAGGCTTGCTTTGAATATGTTTAGTATCGCCTCCGAATACGTACTCTATGCCGTCTGGATAGGCTGTCATTTTATCGGTGATAATCCTCTTAGGCGATTTCCCTGCCCTTCGTTTAGCCTCATTCATTACTAAGGCTGCTTCTTTGATTGTCCGGCTTGTAGCCAGCCTTGAAGCTAGTAAATAGCGTGTCTTTTCATCTATCACATCAAAGAACCATATCTTCTTCCCGCCAACCTTCAAAACGGTTTCGTCCGCTATCCATGTATCACCAACAATCGGGTGAAAGTCCTTTGTCCTGTTTACCGCTTCATTTGAGAACCGCTTTACCCAGTTGTATATACCCATCTCTGAGTAATAAACTCCGAATTGCTGGTCTAAATGCCTCTGAATAGCGTCTAAAGGCATACCGCCAAAGTAGCAACTCAAGGCTGAGGATATTATCTTCGTGTCCGTTTTCATCTTAGGCAAAGCTCTGTTATCGGCGAATTTACGTTTGCAGTCCTTACACCAATAACGCTGAACGCCGTTGAAAGTGCCAAACTTGATTACGTTTGGTGACCGGCAATACTTGCAATTCACTTTAGTGCCTCCTCAAACATTGCCCGTTTTACTCTATTTTTTACCCACATCGTCGCTTTTAGGTATGCTGTATCAAGCATGCTTTTCGCTTCCTCTTTTTGTTTTATCCAACTATCTGGAACATGTTTGTACCAAGTCCTACCCTCATGAGCGAAATTAGCCCCAATTGAAGCGCTATATAATCCATATGATAGTTCAGGCAGGTTATTTATGGCGCTAATGGCTTTGCTAGGAATGTTTAATCCTACTTGCAATTCCATAAATTCATTTTTCAGTTGTTGATACTTAATGTCCCCCTGTAAAATATCCCTCAACCCCAACTTACTTTTATTTAGGAGTCTGCCATAATCTTTTAAGTATGGAAGCAAAGCAAAATAATCACCTTGTTTCAGTCCATAAAACTTCCTTATTTTGCCATACAGCTTTTTCGTGAATAACCCATCTGCATTAATTCCATTAGCCAAGTCACTCAACGATATTCCGAGTGTTTCAAGGTATTTCCTTGCCAGAGTTTCTCTTATCTTCGTTTTGATGTTTTTTCGTCTATTTTGCTCTATAACTACATCATGTAATTCACGAGTGCGAATATGAATGGCTAGGGCTTTCCTCATCACATCATCAAATTCAGTAATGTTTTTTAGATTGTTCCATAACCTATATCTGTATATGGTTCTCATCGTGGCATAAGCAACAGCCCCTATACCTATTACAAGTAGTGCTATCGGAACAATAGTCGGTACTTTCTGTAATAGTGCTATAACCCCACCAATCACTGCACTACCCCCAATAAGCCACAGAATGATTTGGATAATGCCGACAATTTCAAAAAATAATCTGATTGCCTGAACCAGACGCTTGATGACAGCGATAAACATCTCCATATCCATGTGAGTATCTTCTTTAACTGCCAATATAGGTCATTAAATGGAGGGGAGGGTTGGAAGAAGGTTTTTAGTCCCGTTTCCCATATAAATATTCTACCACACCACCAACCAAGAGTATACTGAACCCTCATCCTGGTCCCCTTGCTACAGGAAAAGTGTTATTATAAAATACAAAAATTACGCAGGATTTTGAATTCTGACAAAGAGGGAAAGGGGCAGCATGGTTGAATCGAGCAGTGAGCAGGTAATCAGAAGCAATTGCCGGGGGTGTCACGGCGGTTGCGGAGTGTTGGTCCATGTTAAAGATGGGCGCATTATCAAGCTTGAAGGGGACCCGGAGGTTCCCAGCAACCGCGGCACCATGTGCAGCAAGGGGCTGGCTTACCTGCAGCTCGTTTATCACCCTGACCGTGTCAAATACCCTCTCAAGCGTTCTGGTAAGAGGGGCGAGGGTAAGTGGCAACGTATATCTTGGGACGAAGCTCTGGATACTATTGTCAACAAATATAAAGAGATTATACCGAAGTATGGTCCTGAAGCCATAGTGATAGGACAGGGTACCGGCAGGGACTATGCCGAGACTCTGTATCGCTTTGCCAACCTTCTGGGGACACCAAATGTAATCACTGCTGGCCATATGTGCTATGTCTCGAGGTTAGGAGCCACTTTAATAACCTGTGGCGCCTTGCCTGTATGCGACTATGATAATAACCCTAAGTGTGTCATGGTATGGGGTAACAATGTTGTCTGGACTCACCCTGACGAATATAAAGCTGAAAACCTTGCCAGAGTGCTGGCTGAGGGAGCCAGGCTAATTGTTGTCGACCCGAGACTAACCTATTTGGCAGGACGGGCCGACGTCTGGTTACAGCTCAGACCGGGTACAGATACGGCACTTGCCCTGGGCATAGCTAACGTGATAATTAGCGAAGGACTTTACGATAAAGAGTTTGTTGAAAAATATACCCACGGGTGGGACAAGTTCGTTGAGCGAGTGCAGGAATATCCGCTGGATAAGGTAGAAAAGATTACCTGGGTACCAGCAGCGAAAATAAAAGATGCTGCACGACTCTATGCCAAAACCAAGCCTGCCTGCATTCAGTGGGGAGTAGCTATTGAGCAGACAATAAACAGCACTGACAACAACCGCATACTTACCGACCTTATGGCGATAACGGGCAATCTGGACGTACCCGGCGGCAACGTATTTTTTAAACCACCTCCGGTGCGAACACTGAGCCAGTTCGCAATGCATCGGGAACTTTCCGCAGAGCAAAGAGAGAAACAACTCGGCGGCAATACCTACAAGCTGGCGCAGAGAGTCGCCCTGGTTACGCCCAAGATGGTATGGGATGCCATCTTGACCGGTAAGCCCTATCCTGTAAAAGCTCTACAGCTTCACGGCTCTAACCCGGTGCTAACCCGGGCTAATGCCAGAGAGGTCTACAAAGCGCTCAAGCAGGTTGACTTCTTAGTCGTGGCTGATTTCTTTCTGACCCCGACTGCCGAACTGGCCGACGTAGTACTACCCGCGGCTACCTGGCTCGAACTGACTTACCTCGGTGGCTACTTTCTGCGGCACGGGTACCTATTCCCCAGAAAAAAGATTGTGCAGATCGGGGAGTGCTGGCAGGACCAGAAGATGTTTAATGAGCTGGGTAAGAGACTGGGGCAAAAAGACTGGTTTGACAAGGTAGAAGACGCCTGGGATTATATCCTGGAGCCAACCGGCCTCACCTGGGAAAAGGCTAAGGAAATGCCCTATATCAAGGGTGAGACGGAATATCGAAAATATGAAAGGAAAGGCTTTTCTACACCCACAAGAAAGGTGGAGCTTTACTCAACTATTTTTGAAGAGTGGGGCTACGACCCTCTTCCCCGGTACCGCGAAATTCCTGAGAGCCCCGTAAGTAAACCCGAAATGGCTAAAGAATATCCCTATATACTGACTGCCGGAGCCAGGTGCCCCGTTTTCTTTCACTCTGAGCATCGCATGATTCCCTGGCTGCGTGAAATACATCCCGACCCTATAGTTGAAATTCATCCCCGGACGGCTGAAAAGCACGGCATAAAAGAGGGTGACTGGGTATTCATCGAAAGCCCCAGGGGGAGGATTAAACAGCGGGCTAAGCTAACCACTGGAATTGACCCAAGGATAGTCGCCGCTCAACACGGTTGGTGGTTTCCTGAGGTAAAAACACCTGACCACGGCTGGGACAAATCGAACATAAATATCCTCACCGACAATGACCCTGCAGGCTATGATATGGCTATGGGCTCACCCAACCTGAGAGTCCTGCTCTGCAAGATATACCGGGCTGAGGAGGAACCGTAATGGCCAGGGAATATGCTCTTATTGTCAATACCAGAGATTGTTTCGGCTGCAATGCCTGCGAGGTTGCCTGCAAGCAGGAGCACAATCTGCCCGTTGGCCCAAGATGGATTCGAGTCTACCCTGATGGTCCTCGTGAAATTGAGGGCAAGCCTCAGATGAGGTATGTAGTTACTCACTGCATGCATTGTAGTCAACCACGATGCATGGATGCCTGCCCAGTAGGCGCTATTAGCAAGCGAGAGGATGGAATCGTGCTGGTAAACCAGGAACTTTGCACCGGCTGTAAAGAATGTATTGATGCCTGTCCGCTCGGGGTAATGCAGTTTGATGAAGAGAAAGAAGTGGCTCAAAAGTGCGACCTTTGCGTGGACCGGATTGACCGGGGGCTTAAACCGGCTTGTGTTAATGCCTGTCCTGCTTACTGTATCTACTTTGGCGATATAAACGAAGTCACCGAGAGAATAGGCAAGCAGAAATTATTGGTCTGGTATAAGGGCATCACCATATAGAGTGATGGGTGTTGTTATGCGTTTAGCCAGAAAGTGCAGTGGGGCAAGAGAGTTTCGGTAAGGCGATTGCCCGGCCCGACATTATGCAAATGCAGGACGCAGCTAATCCATTGTCTGGCTTGGCTTGTAAACAAAGGAGACCACCAACAACGCGATGCCACCGGCGATAAATCCAATGCCGAGCCATCGAAGTGGAGCCAGAAGATCGACCAGTACCTGCGATGCCCAGACCTGTAGCTGTGGGGGCGCAGCTATCATTGCTCGCAACATCTGCTCACCGCCAACATACTTACCAATCAGTGCGACAGCCAGCACAACAAGTCCAGATGCCAGGAACACTACGCCCAGCGTGCGCGTTGACCCTTTTACATTGCGGTAGATGAGCACAATACCCGCTATAAGCAGCGCGCTGACGACAATACTGAGAAATATATGCAAGCCGAACATAGCCGACATATTCTCTTACTTGGCTGAGGACTGTTTCCGCTGTTGATGTAAACGAAGCAATCTGCACGTGCGCGTCTCCGCCAATCACCGTCTCGTCAATCTGAAATGGCGTCGGTAGCATTTCCTCGGCGAATTCAGCCCAGAATGCATCAAATGCCTGCTCCAGCTCTTCAGGCGGCAGCCCTTCCAGTTCATCAGGGGGAAAATCCAGAAAGACTTCTAGCAGCACTCCCCTCAGGCCATCTCTTAAGGGTTCGAGGGAGATGGTAACGCTGAAGCTCTCTACTTCTCCCGCCAGATAATCTGCTATGGGACCGGCGGCGTATTCTACTTGCTCTTTTATCCACGGTTCCAGGTCTGTCAGCAGTTCCTCAATGCCGTCAACCAGATGAGGGAATGCTTCTTCGGGTAATGGAAATTCCTGCGCGATTTCCTCCTCAAATTCTCCCAGGAATATCCTGGCCAGCTGCGGGGCATCCATTGCATCTATGACAGCGACAATGAGATCCGAACTGAGGAGAGTGAGCCCCAGTAAATTCGCTAACTCAGGGTCCTCCCGCTCGCCATGCAGATATTCATAAACAGAATAGACTATGGTATCAAGCTCGTCCATAAGACGCGGTTCCAGCGTGGTGATTGTTTCTGTCAGGGAGTCAAGGGCTTCTTCCGAAAGTTCCACTTGCAACGCCTGACTCACTGTTTCGCTGGCAAGCGGGGCTATTTCCAACCTGTCGCCTTCCGCGGTAACAAAATCGGGGTTGAGTGCGGTCCGGTTGAGCGAAAATGCCAGACCAAATACGATCAGGGAGATGAAGAGAATAAAACCTAGTATAACCAGTCCCGCTATCTTTAGTCCTCTCATTAAAATATAACTCCCTGGCTTTTTATTCCAACCAGCACGTAGCAATAATCCTGGTCACGGCCTGCGCCGCCAAGCATAACCACGCTCTGCAAAGATGTCAATATCGACAGGCATTATCCTAAATTGCCCGTCGTTGATGCACAAATCATCGGAATGTTCACTTTGCCATGGTATTCTGGGGAAATAATACCTGATTTGTAGTAGCCCTAATTGGTATGGTATCCCTGGAATTCTACCCAGCGAGGTTGAACAATCCCTGGTACTGTTGTTCACTCCAAAGTCCTATTGACTCCCAGATAATCGTTCCGTAAGATTGCAAACTGGTTACCAGAGCTTTTGTTTTTATATATTTGAAAGACATGAATGCATTGAAAGTCCCAAAGTCTTTTCGTATTGAAAGTCGAGCCGTTAGGTACATTCTCTACACTCTATTTTGCATAATAGTTGCGGATGGATTGATAACCGAGTTTTTGGTGACAGGTGGACACGGATCAGAAGTGAATCCTTTCCTGAGCGCCTGGGTAAGCCATAGGGCGTTTCTGGCTATAAAGGTGTCAGGTGCGTTTTTAGCCACGTTACTTTTATGGATTAACTATAATGTAAAACCCAGACTCGTATATATAATCACGGTGGTATTTTTGGCATTTTATACAACCATCGTCTTCTGGAACTTGTCTGTATTTCTTCTTACGGCTTAATCAATCTATCTGCACAATAGCACCGAGATCACACAATCGTCAGGATTGTGTAGACGTCGAAAGTCAATCGCTGCTCTTCACCGTGAGGCTCACTGGAACTGAATAAATGCAGGCTGCCTGGTATCGGATGGACTCTTGAGTCACCAGTAAAGCGCCCTTGAGGTAAATCAGTCATATCGTATAAAATACGAGGACAGCTATGCCTTCGGGAATTTATAGAAGATTTGTCTGGGTTGGTGCCATCCTGGTAGCCATCATATTGATAGGCATGGTGGGTTACTGGTTCATTGGCGGCGGACAATACTCATTTGTGGACACTCTCTACATGACAGTCATCACTATAACGACAATTGGCTTCGCGGAAATCATTGACCTATCGGGCAATGTCGGGGGCAGGATATTTACCATATTCATTGCTATTGCTGGAGTCGGTGTCATGGCATACATTGTTACTAATATTACTGCCCTGTTAGTTGAAGGAGAATTGACAGACTCCTTCAGGAGGAGGAAAATGGAGAAAATAGCTGGTAACTATAAAGACCATTACATTGTATGCGGTCTTGGTTCAGTTGGTTTCTATATAGCCAATGAGCTTTACGATACCAAGAGGCCCCATGTAATAGTGGATGTCCATAAAGAGAATATAGAGAAGAGCCTGAAATCACTCCATGATGAGGTCTTCATAGAGGGTGACGCTACTGACAGCACCACCCTTTTGAAAGCCGGTATCGAGAGAGCAAAGGGACTATTCGCCGTAACCGGGGACGATAACCAAAACCTGGTAGTAAGTCTGACATCAAAGCAGCTTAACCCCAGGCTCAAGGTAGTGGCCAGTTGCGACGACATGAGAAACAGCGAAAAGATAAAGAAGGCTGGCGCTGATGCCGTAGTCTCACCAACCGCTATTGGTGGGTTGAGGATGGCTTCCGAAATGATAAGACCCACAGTAGTATCATTTCTAGACACTATGCTGCGGGATAGAGAGAGAAATCTGCGGGTTGAAGAGTTACCCGTGCCCGAATCACTTGTCGGCCAACCTATATCAGCGCTGAATCTGAAGAGATGTTCCCATACCCTGCTGCTGGCGATTAAGACAAAGGAGGACTGGGTTTATAACCCATCAGAAAGCTACGTTATTGACCAAAAGAATACCTTGGTGTTCATGACCACGCCTGAGGGGAGAGACGAACTAGCCGGATTTTTTAAAGAATAAATATGCCGATGAGGCGATTGGAGTGAAAGTCAAGTTCCTGGGGACACACAATGCCGAGTCAAGAGACACCAGGCTGGTGTCCTTCCTGATTGACGGGGTCCTTGCGGTAGATGCCGGAAGTCTGGTTTCAGAATTGACCTTCCCCGAACAGAGGAAGATAAAAACGATATTGCTTTCTCACGGCCATTACGACCACATCAGGGCGGTCCCCGCTTTTGCCTTCAACAATTCTGACCGCACTACCAGAGTTATCGCCACACCCCAGACACTTGACATTCTCTCATCTCATCTAATTGACGGTGTCGTCTACCCCAAGTTCACCAGCGAGGCCTCATTCCTTCAAAAGGCAACCATTAAATTAGTCCCGCTGGAACTCTTCAAGCGGCAAAAAATAGAAGGCTACGAGGTCATGGCTGTGCCGGTGCGGCATCCACTTGACGGCGTGGGCTTTGAAATAACTTCTGGAGATGGCAAGACCTTATTCTATACCGGCGATACCGGTCCCGGGCTTTCCTCTATTTGGGGTACAATATCTCCGCAATTGATAATATCTGAGTTAACTTGGCCTAATAGTCTCGCCAATGCAGCTAAGGATGCAGGTCACCTTTGTCCTGAGATGCTCAAAGAGGAATTGACTGAGTTCCGTCGAGTAAATGGTTATCTGCCAAAGGTGGTTGTAATTCACGTAAGCCCCCAACATGAACCCGAGATAGAGAGAGAAGTCAGGAAGGTAGCTAAACTGCTCGGGATTTCTATTGATATTGCCCACGAGGGTGAGGAGCTTATCCTATAATAGCAATATACAGCTATCCGTAGGCCATAGGCTGTTTGAGAATAAAAAGGGCGACCCTCTAGTCAAGCGGCTATTTTTCTTAATCCTGGGCCTCTGTCCAGTAACCAAAAGCCGATCCAAGCTTGTCCTGTAATTTTCTGGTCTTGATGAAAGCTTCAAAAAAGGTCTTGCAGTCATCAAGCATTGTTTGGGCATACACTATGGCTTTGGGCAAGTCTTCATCGGGTGTACTGGATACTCTACCATGACCGGGATAAATCTGCTTACTCTTCAGATTACTCAAACGCCTGACCGAATTCACATAGTCGCTGACATTACCGCCCACAGCTATCTCCGACAGAGTGCCTCCAGCAAACACTGTATCGCCAGTGAAGAGCAATCCAGCTCTTGGCTCATATAGGCAGATGCAACCCGAGGTGTGCCCCGGCGTATGTATTACCTGAAGTTCATAATTTCCGAGGTCAATTATAGAACCGTCCTCCAGCCAGACATCTACCCAGAAGGGTTTACTAGGTTGATCACGGTATTTACTGAAGGTGACAAATTCATCCTGTAACTCTAGTTTGTTGGCCGCTAAACGATGTGCTGCTATTACAGCAGTCCGGTGGAAGAAGGTGGTAGCACCAATATGGTCGTAATGTTCATGTGTTAATATAATCAGATTTACGTCCCTTACACGCAGGCTTAATTCAGTAAGCCGACGTTTCAAAGCGGGGAATTTGCCGGCAACTCCGGTATCAATAAGAACATTCTTGGTATCACCCTTGATAAGATAGACATGACTCCCGGGCTTTTCGCCGCGAAGTTGGTAGATTCCCGGCGCCAGTTCAGTTACTTTGGATGGCTCTGGTTGCACCTCAGCCTTAGTCGGCACCCGAGGGTTAAGCGGCTTCTCTTTCACTGTGAGACTCCTTCAGGGGATAATCGTTTATCCATGTCTCGTATTCTTCGACACAAAGTGTGCATGAGACTGAGGGCGAATTCTGGCTGTTGTCGCACCATAAACAGGAATCTAGCCCTATCCATGACAATCAACTCGGTGCCGTCCTCAACAGCCGAGGCGGTAGCTGACCGTGGGGAGTCATCCACCAGAGCCATCTCACCGAAAAAATCACCGGGATTCAGAACAACTATCGGGACCTGTTGAGCTTCGCTCTGCCGGACCGAGAGCAGTACTCTCCCACTATGAATAAGATACATTTCACTGCCGGTGCTTCCTTCTTCAAAGATGACCTCGGATTTCCGGTACCTTTGCCGGAATTTGGGTAAGGCTGCAGTCTCGTCTACTCTGTCCTCAGTCATAGTCATATCCTGTTTAATACTACGAGAAAGGTTACTCCTGCTGCGCTAGGTCTCTTTCGCTCCAAAGATAAAACATTATTGACATATGGATTTTACCAGAGTATTATATAGTGTATATGGTAATTTAGTCCATGAGGACTAAGGTACCATTCAACGCGCCACCATCCAATGCCCGTAGAATTATCGCATTAGTAGTTTAAAAAAGTCAAAATTAGCTGATAGAGATTATAGGTCGTGTATTAGAACAAGTAAAGGATTGCAGATAAACATTAGACACTCTTGAAAACCTATGTTACTGATAAAATATTCTCGGCACTTACAGGAGACCTACTATGCGTAAGAATAAGAAACTGTTGCTAATAGTTATTGTAGCTATACTTGCTGTGTCTATTCCAGTGACCTTAGCCTTAATTCACCGTGGCCAGCAGCCATCAAATGGAGGGGTAGCAGAAGTACCAGAATTGCCATCAAATACGACCACACCTGAAACTCCACCCACCACCCCTTCTACGCTCACTATATTTTCAATAACCGAGGGGAATGTATCCGTAATGAAGGCAGGTACGGACAGTTGGGTGGAAGCGCAGGTCAAGATGTCTTTAGAAGCCGGAGATAGTATAAAGACCGGCAATAGTTCCGGCGCCGAAATCCTTTTCTTTGATGGCAGCACTATCGAGTTACAGGCTGGCACCGAGATCGAAGTTGTTTCACTAGGTATCTCCGACACCGGCTCCACAACCATCAGGCTGAAACAGGTAATAGGGGATACCATAAGCCGTGTGACCAAGCTTGTCGATTCAGCATCTAGCTACGAAGTTGAAACACCGGCTTGTGTGGCGGCGGTGAGGGGTAGTGACATGCAAGTTAACGTCATCGAAGACGGCACAACCTGGGTAACTAATCTGGAAGGCGATATATGGGTCATTGCCAATGGTGTGGAACTGCAAATCCCTGAGGGGCGAAAATGTATTGTTATATCCGGTCAGCGACCACAGCTCGTAACAGAAACGAGTGACGGGGGTGGTGGAGGCGGCGGAGGTTTTTCACCGAACCCTGATATTTCAATAACCAAGATGCCTGACTTGATGCAGGCCCATGAAGGCGATGCCATCACCTATACCTGTACCATTACCAACCCCGGTAATGTACCATTGTCAAGCGTGTCAGTTACTGATGATAAGATTGAGGATGTTACCTACCAGAGTGGTGATTCTAATGGCGATAGCATGCTTGACACAGATGAGACCTGGGTATTTACCGCAACCTATAACGTAACTACCGACGACGTTAGCCCTCTGGTCAACAATGCTGCTGCTTCCGGTACCTATGCCCTGTCCCAAACAATAATCGCTTGGGCTACCGCCAGTGTTGATATCCTGCAACCATCCATTGCTATAAATAAGACAGCCGAACCAGCACAGGCCCACGAAGGCGATACCATCACCTATACCTATAACATAACCAACCCTGGCAATACACCTCTATCTGCTATCTCATTAATCGATAATAAGGCCGGGAACATTACCTATGAAGGTGGTTATCAGAGCGGCGATACCAATGGAAATGAAATCCTTGACGTCGATGAGAGCTGGGTATTTACCGCAACCTATAACGTGACTGCCGAAGACGTTAGCCCCCTGGTCAATACAGCTACTGTATCCGGCACCGACGCCCTGTCCCGGTCAGTAGAGTCTGAAGATACCGCCAGTGTTGATATCCTGCGACCAGCCATTGCTATAAATAAGACAGCCGAACCAGCAGAGGCTTACGAAGGCTATACTATCAACTATACCTACACCATAACCAACCCCGGCAATACTCCTCTATTTGCTATCTCATTAATCGATGATAAGGCCGGAAACATTACCTATGAGGGTGGGTATCAAAGCGGCGATACCAATGGAGATGAAATCCTTGACACAGATGAGACCTGGGTATTTACCGCAACCTATAACGTAACTACCGACGACTTTAGCCCCCTGGTCAACACCGCCACAGCAACCGGGGCCGATGCCTTAGCTCAGACAGTAACAGCCCAAGCTACTGCCAGTGTCACTATCATCAAACTCGAAGTAGAAATAACCAGCCCCGAGGATGGTGATACCATAACCTCTCGAACCATTACCGTGACCGGTACAGTAAGCGACCCCACTATAACTGAGGCGACGATAGATATTAATGGTTCCTCTCATAACATTGCCGTAGGTAATGGTAGCTTCAGCAGCGATGAGAACGTTTCTAGCGGCGTGAATGTCATTACGGTTACCGTCACCAATGGCGTGGTCGTTGCCAGCGATATGGTGACTATTACTGTGAATATTCCTACCTATGGTATAAGAGTTGAACTGACCTGGAATACCAGTGACACCGACATGGATGCACACCTTATCCGCCCATCAGGGCAGTATTGGGCCATACCTGATGATTGCTACTGGGAAAACAAAAACCCCGATTGGGGACTCAGTGGAGTGACCGAAGATAATCCATCTCTTGATCAAGATGACATCGATGGTTATGGTCCGGAGAACATCACACTGGAACAGCCTTACGAACAGGGAGTATACCAGTATAAAGTTCATTATTGGAACGACTATGGGCATGGCCCTTCCATAGCCACCGTTATAGTTTGGATCAACGATGTTAAAGTAGCGGAGTATAGTAAAGAGATGTCTAATAATGAAGTATGGGATTGTGTTTCCATAGAATGGCCATCAGGTCAGGTAATTCCAACTCCGGAGTGAACTGGATCCAGACTACCCCGGAGGATTTCCATGCAGGTACTAGCTTCCACGCGGATTTAAAGCAGAGAGCGGGTAGTATTACCCTTTATCGAGAAGGCGATAATTACATAACTGAAGGAACAGCAGACTTCGCGATAAATATAGAGGTACAATCAAGATTGCAATTAATCCGTTATCCAAGCGCAGAATGACTAGACGCCAACGCAAGCGCCTTTATCATGTTTTAGTACTCATAGGGGTGGGCTGCCTTTTTACGCTTGTGGCTTTAGTGGTTCAACCATTCTATAGCCTCAATCTATGGTTTTCAGACCAGCTTTTCACCTCTGAACCTCCTTCTCCTAATATCGTTATCGCTGGTATTGATGACAATACCCTTGAAGTTTATGGCCGGTGGGCAGAGTGGCCACGCAGTCTCCATGCCCAGGCTATCGATAACCTAAACCAGGCTGGAGCCAAGGTAATCGGATTCGATGTCATCTTCACCGATATTTCCGCCGATGATGAAATGCTGGCGACAGCAATAGCCGAAGCGGACAATGTGGTCCTATCCACCGTGGGCACTCAACCTGTCTCCCAAGACGGACCTGAGATTACCTATGATGATTTCCTGCTGCCCGTAGATTCTCTAGAGCAAGCCGCCAGCAGTATCGGACATGCCAATGTGGTCCCTGATGGCGATGGCACAGTGAGGCGACTGCCGTTGATTGTTAAGTCAAGCTCAGGACAAGTCTATCCCTCATTGACCCTGGCGGTGCTTCACAGGCTATTCTCCATGCCTCTACCGCAAGAATATCCACTCGAAGATGGCGCCGTTAACTTGTTGGCTCGTGATATTCCGGTTGATACATCGTACTTTCTACGCATCAACTTTGCCGCCGACAATACCGAACGGCCGTACGTCTCCTACGGCGATGTTATCAGCGGCAACTTTGACTCGTCCATAGTCGAGAACAAAATAGTATTGATCGGGATGACCGCTACCGGCGAGACTGATGCCTGGGCCATCCCCACCTCAGCCGGCAAGGTTCCCGGAGTTTTTATACACGCCGGCGCCATGGATACCATTCTCACACAGCGTTTCTTAACAGAGCCTGGCATCCTCATCACTCTAATGATTATGCTGCTGCTAGTTGGCATCACTGCCTTTGCCCTGCCCCGGTGTGGGACCCGGCACTGGACGGATATAGCTAAGGGAGTGGGAATAACCGTAGGCTTATTTATTGCCTGCCTGATAGGTGGCTTCTTTGCTTTCGACAGAGGATATATCCTGGATATATTTTATCCCTTGTTGTTGCTACCAATAGTCTATGTCAGTAACATTATTTACATAGTCGTTACTGAGCAGTCGGATAAACGGTTTGTCAAGGAGCTTTTTGGTCGATATATTTCGCCTCAGATAGCTAACGAGATAGTTAGCCGGGCTGATGCTGGGGAACTCCGCCTCGGAGGCGAGCAAAGGCAGGTAAGTGTGCTCTTTGCCGATATCCGCAACTTCACTACGATAAGTGAGCAGTTGGCTCCTGAAGCTATAGTGAAAATGCTTAATACTTATTTATCAGTTATGGCCGATGCCGTAGTACAACATAACGGTATAGTTAACAAGTTCGCCGGCGATAGTATCATGGCAGTATGGAATGCGCCGCAATCTCAGCCAGAGCACGCATTGCTGGCAGTAAAAGCTGCATGGGAAGCACAGCAGAAAATTGCTGAATTAAAGCAAAGCGATAGCCAACTGTTCCCGGTGCAATTCGGCATTGGCATCAACACTGGTGAAGCCCTAGCCGGCAATGTAGGCTCGGCCGGACGCAGCGAATACACCGTCATCGGAGATTCCGTCAACACTTCTTCACGCATTTGTAGCAGCACCCCCGGTGGGGAAGTCTGGATTGGTGCCGAGACGTATAATCAAACAAAAGATTATATAGAAACCGAGAAACTCGAGCCACAGAGCCTTAAGGGGAAAGCAGCACCCGTTATGGTATATCGAGTAACTGCGTTGCGCCCTGTAACTACTCAGAGCAAAATTGGACCCTCACCCTCCTGATGTCCACCTTTGCCGACGAAATCAAACGCCGTCCCGAAGTCGAAACGCTCTTGGTAACCAGAGACAACCGCACTGAGATAATGAGGAGGGTCCTGGACTGGCTCACGGAAGGGGTGAACTGAGGCCCCTGCGCTCTGCCGCTGAACACCGCGCCAGAGGGTCAAATCGACCCTGTCTATCCGACTGCACTTTAGTCAAAAAAGTGCAATCCCCTTTCGAGGATTAGGGCTTCCGAGACAACCTTTGGCTTAGCACCACACAGTAATTAAGGCTGGCAAAGGTATTCCTCAAATCGAATAGGGCCGAGGTTAGCTCCTCGAACCTATTTGCCGATATTGCCGTCTTAATCAATCCAAATAGCGTACTGGCCTACCTCTGTAGTTCCCTCACTATCGTCATTGCTGGCAACCTCCACTTCTCCTATCTCCGCTGAAATTGTGGTGCCGACAAGGGCAGGCTCGCCGTCAATTCTTGCCGTGCCCACGAAGTTGCAGGGTAAGGCATCAGCCATCACCGCAGCAGGTAGTATCAGGCTCAGCATTAAAGCCAGGCATACGGCCAGTTTGAAACCTCGCAGTAATATCCTCTTCATAATCAAACCCTCCTCGCCTTACTGAGGAAGCTCCCAGATGCAAGCCTCGCTAACCACAATTATATAGGCTCTACCATTCTCTAATTCCTGGAGTTCCCCCATGGGAAACCCGTTATAGAAGAAAAAGCGATGCCACTCGCCACCAGTCCAGGCTCCGCGTGCCCAGATAATCTCCACCAGTTCCGCAATATTGGTTAATGCCTCAGGTAGACTGGTGGTAGCACCAGTGTAGGGAATGATATTAACGCCCTCAACAAGCTCCAGGGTTGGCACAACATGCAGGGTTACCGGGACTATCTTGGGATCTTCGTCCGGGTCGTTGTTGGCGATGACTATCTCGGCGCTATAATCGCCCTCGGCAAGCCCCGTGGTATTTATGGTGACGGTTATATTATGTGAATCACCGGGACCTACCGTGCCCGATGTCGGGCTTTCACTGAGCCAGGGACACTCCCCATCGCTGATATTATAGCTGAGGGCGCCATCGCCAGCGTTGCTAATGGTCAGCGTATAGTCATGAGTTGTATCTGACGGTAGTGTCTTATTGAAGCTGGCGGGGGAAACGGTGATGTCGGGTTGTGCAGTGGTCGTGGTAGCGTAGTCCTCAGCGGAGCCATCCGACCATTGTTCGCTTCCCTGGGCATAGGACCAGGCCCGGTAGTAATAGGTTGTGCCTGGGGTCAGCCCCGTGTCTGGCGTGCTGGTCCCGGTGTCAAAATAGACCTGGGTGCCATCATCCCTGTTTGAAGGATAATCCCCTTCCTTCCTCTGTATCTTTGTCTTCTGGGCTCCATCACCCTTGGTCCAGGACAAATCTATCTGGGTGGTGCTGGCGGTGGTGGCATCAAAGCTGCTTGGTGCATCGGGCTTGGTTAGGAAAGTCTGCTCGCTTCCATAACTCCAACCGGCACTATTGCGAGCGCATGCTCTACAGTAATATTTCGCACCTTCGCTCAAACTGGAAATACCATGGTTGAATGTCCCCGTTCCATAGCTCCCACTCTCGCTCCAATTACTATCATAACCAGAGCCTGCTGGTGCGGTATTGCCGGGGTTACCATGACTTTCATCACCCCAAACAAATCCTCTGTAATCGCAATTCTCACCACCAGTGTCGGTTATGTCACCATTCAGGGTGGCTGTGGTCTCCTCCACCAGGCTGGCAGCATCGGTGGTTACTGTGGGTGCTCCGATTGGCGTTGTGGTGGCTGAGGCCTGGGTATAGTTGTCCGACCATTGTTCGCTTCCCTGGGCATAGGACCAGGCCCGGTAGTAATAGGTTGTGCCTGGGGTCAGCCCCGTGTCTGGCGTGCTGGTCCCGGTGTCAAAATAGACCTGGGTGCCATCATCCCTGTTTGAAGGATAATCCCCTTCCTTCCTCTGTATCTTTGTCTTCTGGGCTCCATCACCCTTGGTCCAGGACAGGTCGATCTGAGTGGTGCTGACTGTACTGGCATCAAAGCTGGTAGGCGCATCAGGCTTGGTGAGGAAGGTCTGCTCGCTTCCATAACTCCAACCGGCACTATTGCGAGCGCATGCTCTACAGTAATATTTCGTACCTTCGCTCAAACTGGAAATACCATGGTTGAATGTTCCCGTTCCATAGCTTCCACTCTCGCTCCAGTAACTATCATAACCAGAGCTTGCTGGTGCAGTATTGCCGGGGTTACTATGACTTTCATCACCCCAAACAAATCCCCTGAAATCGCAATTCTCACCACCAGTGTCGGTTATGTCACCATTCAGGGTGGCTGTGGTCTCCTCTACTAACGTGGCGGCACTGGTGGTTACTGTGGGTGCCTCGATTGCCGTTGTGGTAGCTGAGGCCTGGGTATAGTTGCCCGACCATTGTTCGCTTCCCTGGACATAGGACCAGGCCCGGTAGTAATAGGTTGTGCCTGGAGTCAGCCCTGTGTCTGGCGTGCTGGTCCCGGTATCAAAATAGACCTGGGTGCCATCATTTCTGTCGGTCGGGTAGCTGCCCTCCTCCCTCTGTATCTTGGTCTTCTCTGCCCCACTTCCTTTAGTCCAGGATAGGTCGATCTGGGTGGTGCCAGCAGTGGTGGCATCAAAGCTGCTTGGCGCATCGGGCTTGGTGAGGAAGGTCTGCTCGCTTCCATAACTCCAACCGGCACTATTGCGAGCGCATGCTCTACAGTAATATTTCGTACCTTCGCTCAAACTGGAAATACCATGGTTGAATGTTCCCGTTCCATAGCTTCCACTCTCGCTCCAGTAACTATCATAACCAGAGCTTGCTGGTGCAGTATTGCCGGGGTTACTATGACTTTCATCACCCCAAACAAATCCCCTGTAAACGCAATTCTCACCACCAGTGTCGGTTATGTCCCCATCCAGGGTGGCGGTGGTCTCCTCCACCAGGCTGGCGGCATCGGTGGTTACTGTTGGTGGAGGGATGTTGGAGGTTATTCTCGCCCGGAGGCAGGTATTCCAGTTGTAAACATCACCGGCATCAGTCCAACTCGAACCATCCACGCTTAGAAAGCAAACACCCGTCTGTATCGGCGGCTCGCAATAGCCAGTGTCCTCATATTCTATAGGTATGGGGTCATTATGGCCAGGAGTGGTCATTTCGACAGCAATGGTGAACTGCTGACTGTTGCTCACCGGCACCGGGCTGGTGAGGGGTATGGAGTAATAGCCGAACTCATCACAGCTACCGGTCTGGTAGGCAAGCTGGTTTGTAAGACCGTTGGATGGGTCACCATCATTATAGACATAAATCTCGTAGGATGCGTCTTCGGCCGTTGTCCAGAAATCTACGTGGGTCAGGAAGCCGTCCTGCGCCGAGGTGAAGACGCTCGCCATCCAGCATGTTTGAGAACCAGCGCCAACATCTTCCCGAATGCCAGCTTCATCCCAGTAGTAGAGCATCTCGTTGGGGTCGTAGTCCTTGTATTCGAGATAGGCAATCTCCGTCATGCAGCTGGAATCATAGGCAAGCCAGAAATAGCCATCACTGGTGGTAGCTCCACCTGCCCAGGAATCTGCCGTCCCCCAGCTGTTCTTGACCAGCCAGGCGCCGGTCCCGGAATGGTCAGGGTCAAGGTGCGGCACGGCGTCGTTCCAGCCGATAATTGATACCAGGTGATTGGGGTTTGTGGAACAGGGGTAGTAGTCATAGATAGCCCCGTAAGTGCCATCGGCGTACTCTCCAGACGAGTTATAATAAAAAATCATGGTAACCGGCCCATTATTGTATACCGCTGTTTTTATCAAGGCGGTTTGGCTGCCATCATCGGTTACATATCTATAACCGGTAACCTTTTTGACCGGCGTGCAGCTGTCACAGACACAGGTCCCGTCACACTGCAAAGCAGAACCATCATAAGGATTGCAGGATTCCAAGACAGCACCCTTCTTGATAAAGACATCGCTTGCCTTGAAACTGTTGCCGCCGCCGTGCCCCGTTATTAACCCGCAGGGCTCATCCCAATCGTCATAAAGATAGACATAGGAGCGGTCAACGCACAGAGCCACGCTCTGCTCAGAAAAATCATATGTGACGCTCTCACCAATTAGAACCGCTGATTCCAGCACAGAGGTCGTACCGAACGCCCAGCAGGTCCCGCAAGGATTCTGGTTTCCCACGGGAGTCACCTTGCCCGTGTCCCTCCAGTCAAAGGCAGGCGGCTGAGTTGGCAGTGCCTGTCCACTCTGCACCGGGCTTCCCCCGAGGTGGCTTAAGTCTATGCTTGGGGGAATGTAGCCGTAGAAATTTTCAGGTGGCTCCTCAAGAAACTCGATGAAAGCGGGGTTTAGTGGAGACGCCTGAAACTTATCATCCTCGCCACCCTCCGCCAGCGTCGGAATCACGCTGTTAAAAAATGTGATACCGCTTGCGAAGATTGCCAAAATAACGATTATAGCTAGTACCCTTTTAACAATTATCATTATCGCCCTCCTTGATAATATTCACTAGAGACAACAGAAAAGGCAGCGGCCGATCGAAGTAGCAGACGCCGTTGTCGACAAAGTTTAGCAATGACAAAACTCCACGCCTAATCTACTCCTGCACAACCGATTTTCGCCAATACTAAGCCGCTTTGCCACCTAAGTCGGGCTCGTTGGGCTAGCCATACCCATAGATGGTCCTTAGTTATGTAAGAATAATGTCTATTAGTATATCTCTAGTAAAAATAACAGCTCTTCAAAAAAAGGTCAATGCCTTTTAACTCTATGTACACTATTCTTTATCAATAAATTGCTAAATTCCATTGAACAGGTTTTGAGTGAATCATGATTAAGACAATGTGGGACCGTACAGAAGTCAGTTTCGTTTAACGATAATTCACTACATCACACAATCCGCTAATTTGTTTAGTGGCTACTCGACAATATACTTCTTCGTGACCTTCATTTTCAATAGCTTCGTACTGTAACCACAAAATCTAAACCGCACTGCTTAGCATATTCCTCGATTGCATCTGCAATCTGCTCAGGTGGTAACTGCAAATCCGTCTCTGTTGATTGCCATATATGCAACTCATCACACCAGAAGACTGACTCACCCTCAGGCAAGCGGCTGAGAACATCCTTAATCGCATCTGCACCTACCACTTGGATTTTCACCCACCCGGTTTCAGAGACAAAGTCCTCTTTAGAAGTTATTTCTTCTATCGTCTTAATACGATTGGTACCTGTAATCAAAGTAAAGTGCCATTGGCCTTCTTCCTCCCATGAGTACAGCTCATATCCTTTAGATGAGCGGGGTAGCTTTTCTATAGATGCAATTGATAGCTTGTTGATTAGCTTGCCAGCCTGCTCCAGCGATTCAATCACTACAGGATTACTTCTGGGGTCCTCACCTGTGTACAATTCTTCCTCACCTGTGTACAATTCTAAAGAGGGATAACCCAGTTCGAGCCTGATGACGTTGTGTGACTCATCCAAGGTGAGTGGCTTCCAAATGGTGACCCCATCAAATGACAGGGAAGACCAGGGGACCCAGAAAGCCCCCCAATAGATAGGTCTCTCATCAACGCAGACAATGAACGACTTGCCTCTGGTTGGTACATCTAGCCGAGAGATGCGCTCAAAGGCACTTGCAGTAAGTCTCAACTCGTGTTCTTGAGCGTCATACGTGATGATATCGCTAATCGTTATGATTGGCCTTTCTGCTATGGCGACATGGCTTAAAGCCTCCATCTGGGCGGGAGGAATATCATGTTTGGTCAAGTAGATGGCAAACCCTTCAACTTCAACTTCACCTCCACCTCCACCTTCCGAGTTGATACAAATGCTTGACACAAGAATGCCCAACACAAGCACGATGCCAATTATGATAGTCATAATCTGTTTCACAGGAATATCGCAGGTTAACTTACTCATCTGCTCCTTCCAATGCATTGCTCGTTATAAGGCATCTTCCTTAATTGATTTTCCAAATCCGCCGACTGAACCATCAACCAGCCAAAACATAAATCTTACAGCTAATTATACCACTTGCTTAGCTCAGCGAAGTTTGAGGATAGCTTGAGGCTTTATCGGGGGATTGAGCAAGCTTTGGCGGTATTCTGGGGGCATAATGCCTGATTTCTAATAGGCCTGATTGGTATGGTGTCCCGGGAATTCAATTGCTGCCGCTGAACACTACGCTAGAAGACCAAATCGAACCCATCTGTACCATTGCACAAAGGTCAGCTTTGTTATATCGGTATAGAGCCATATTGACTCTGCCGAATAGTAACTGTGTTTCCGGTTAATTTCCTTAGTAGCTATCATACGCACCTGATTTGATGATAGTCTCAATGATTATCACAGCAGGCTCATCTGGGTTAGAGTCGTCACGTGCTATAATTCGATTTTTATAACACAATACGTTTTTCCTGAATAGTAAATTATATAAATTAGGTCTATCATGCTTACCCAACAAGTTCCGCAATCACCCAGGGCTAGACCACGATTTTCCTACGGTTATATCGTGGTCGGGGCTGCCCTCCTCATTACGGCGATGACTTTCGGCGCCTATAATTCGTTTGGCATCTTCTTTGAACCGGTGTTAACTGAATTTGGCTGGACCAGTACAATCATCTCGGGCGGCCTCTCACTTTCCTGGATTATGCAAGGCGTACTCGGTATCGTCATGGGTAGATTAACCGATAGGTTTGGCCCCCGCGTGGTGTTGACGATTTGCGGACTCCTCGTAGGTCTGGGCTATTTGCTAATGTCCCAGATTGGCGCTGTCTGGCAGCTATATCTGTTCTACGGGGTGATAATAGGCAGTGGTATGGGAGCTTCCTGGGTCCCCGTAGTGTCAACGATAGCCAGGTGGTTCGCAAAGAGGCGGAGTCTGATGACGGGAATTGTCCTGAGCGGGGTAAGCATAGGGACATTAATTGGGGCACCGGTGGCTAATCGGCTAATCTCTGCTTATGACTGGCGCATGTCTTACATCATAATGGGCGGCATAGTCCTGGTGGTTGTTGTATTAGCCGCCCAGTTCTTAAGACGCGACCCAACCCAGGCAAGGCAAAAGCCTTATAGTGGAAGTGAAGGGGAGAAGCGAGAGCCCGTATCGGAGACTCGCTCACTTTCTCTCAGAGAGGCGGCCCGTACTCGACAGTTCTGGCTCACTTCCGGTATGTTTTTCTGTTTTGGATTTTGTGTGTACACCATAATAACACACATTGTGCTTCATGCAATCGGGTTAGGCATCTCGCGCGACAGTGCTGCCAACATTTTGGCCGCAATCGGCGGGATAAGTATTGTCGGCAGGATTGTGCTTGGCAGCGCTGCTGATAGAATTGGTAATAAGCGGGTCTTTATAATAAGCTTTATTTTGATTTCGGCATCTCTATTATGGCTGGTGCCAGCCAAAGAGCTGTGGGGACTATATCTGTTCGCTGCTGTCTTTGGCTTTGCTTTTGGTGGGGGTGTTACTGCAGAGTCACCCTTAGTAGCAGGGCTGTTTGGGTTGAGTTCACATGGTCTGATTCTTGGGGTTATTAATCTTCCTGGCTTCGCATTTGGAGCCGCAGTCGGCCCGCTTATCGGTGGCTATATATTTGATATGACCAATAGTCATCAGTTGGCTTTCATAGTCTGTGCTGCCATGAGCGTTGTCGGTCTTATATTAACTGTACTCTTGAAGCCGATCGAAAAAAGCTGAGCCTGCGTAAGTGGAACAGTTAAGCTTTTTTATTCATGATCCCTTTCCTGAAGACCCTTTGATTACATAGACCGCTAAAGTGTCAAATGTGCTGTCAACCAGCGAAGTGTAACTATATCCTCGCCGAGTTAACAAAAAGCTATATTGTTACCTGATGTTGTCGCCTACTTGGAAAAGCAGAAGTTCTGGGTATCTGGGGACATAATACCTGATTTGTAGTAGGCCTGACTGGTATGGTGTCCCTGGAATTCCAGCTTGGTTCCATTAAGACAGACTTCCTCCAGGAGCCTAGCAACTCTCTCGGCGCCTTCATCACTCCACCTCGCGCCTAGCTCAGTTCAGTAGATTTTCGTCATGATTATAGTTGCCATGGCCAAAGAAAAGCTTAGGGAACGAGGACTTGTCTACCTACAACTCTGGCATGCTCCAGATTGTCTATAGCATCATTAGCCTCTTCAAGCCGCATGGTCTTTGTAACCATAGGTTTAACCTTGCTCTTCTCAGCCATGTCCATTATACCGATGAAATCAGCCTGATTGCCAAGCCAGCTCCCGATAAATTGGAGCTCCTGGAAAACTACGAGGGGACTAGGATACTTTAGTTCACCTCCGTGTAACCCAACCATAATATACTTACCGTGTTTAGTTAAAGCAAATGGGTAGACTGATAATGTTCTCTCGGAATTGTTGAAATCAATAACGGCATCAGTGCCCTTACCATCAGTCAACCTTTTTATTTCCTCAGTTACTTTGTCACTTCTCCCGTCAATAACATGATCAGCCCCGGCCCTTTTAGCAGCTTCTAAAGCTTCTTCTCTAACATCAACTCCTATTATGGTGGCTCCCGAAGTAGCCTTAGCTATTGAAATAGCCATAGTTCCAAGCCCCCCGCCAGCACCTATTACAGTGAGCACCTCCGAAGGATCTAAGTTAGCCTTTTTTACTGCCTTATATGGGGTTATTCCAGCGCAAGCTAAGGGAGCAGCTTCTACCGGAGACAAGTTTCTTATTCTGAATAGATACTTATAATGAGGTACTTTAACGTATTCTGCGAAACCGCCATCTGTGTGAACTCCGAGTTGCTTCGGGTTATCACACATATTCTCTTCACCTATTTTACAATAATAACATGTGCCATCACCTATCCACGGGTTTATAACAACTGCGTCGCCTTTGCTGAACCCTTGAACTTCATCTCCAACTTCCTCGATTACCCCAGCTATTTCATGGCCCAACGTCACAGGAAGCATAATTCCAAGATCCTTTAATTTTATATTACCGACATATCCACTCCTTATATGCACGTCGCTATGACATACTCCAACTGCTTGTGTCTTCACCAGAACTTCGAAGTTTTTAACTTTCGGAACTTCAACCTCTGTTAGCTCCAATTTTCCTATCTCTACTAATCTCATAGCTCTCATAATCGTTCCCCCTACGCGTACACTAATTTTGTAACAGTTTAGCTTTTCCAGAATCTTATCATTGGCTTTCCAATAATTCAATTGTACCCACAAGAAGCCTCAACTAGAATACATCTGTGCCAATAGTTAATATTTGCCCGGCTTGTTGCCTACTGAAGTTGCTCCTGGATGGGGGCTGGCAACCTGATTTGCAGCAGGCTTGATTGGCATGGTGTCCCGGGCATTGTACAAGGCGGGGCTGGCCGGGTTTTACTTCCCCCTCCTGGTAATGTAACATTCCGCTAAAAAGTATAGGCCCATGCCAATCACATGGTCGATTGGCAGATAACAGAATGCATACAATAGAGGATGGAAAGGAGACACGAATGCCGGTTGAATTCAAGTCTGAACCCATTACCGTAGAGGTGCTGGATAATAGTGGTAAGTCTCAGGAACACAGATTAGAGCGCAGGTTCGATCCTCTAACGTCTCGCAGTTCACTGATTTGTCCTAACATAAGGGAGAAATGGACATCGTTCTACCGCAATCGTGATGACCGGTGGCTTAACGAAATATCGAACAAATCAAAGCGTGATTGCCCGTTTTGTTCTCCGACGATTGATAAGGTTATAGCCAAGTTTCCCAAAGATCAAGTACCTGAGGGTGTACTAAAGTTTGAAGATGTTTATGTTTTCCCGAATCTATTCCCAAGAACAGAGTTTGAAGCTGTAGTAACGTCGCCGGAGATACATTACCTCAATCTCAGTCAGTTTACTAAAGAACTGCTCTACAATTCGCTAACCGCTGCCTTCGAATGCATACGTAGGATACACAGTCTGAGCAACACTCTTGCGTATCCGGTAGTGGGGACCAATTATCTCCCGCCAGCCGGGGCAAGCTTGATACATTTCCATCAACAGATTGCGATGCAACGGGTTCCTTTTAACCGCATAAGGAATTTAATTGAACTCAGCACCAAATACGCTGAAGCTGAGAACAGCAATTTTTGGCACGATTTTATGGCCATTAATGGTGAACGCAAGATAAAACAGGTGGGTGATATCTATTGGTATGTACCCTTTGCTCCAACCGGCTTCTGCGAGGTGCGAGCTATAGCAAATGTATCCAACTTTCTGCAATTTGAAGCGGAAGACATAAGAAATCTTGCTGCGGGGCTATCCAACGTGTTGAGATATTATCATTACCGCGGGTTTGATAGCTTTAACTGCAGTATTTACTCTGGTAGTCTAGAGGAGGCAAATGGCTTCCGCGCCGGGTTGAGTATTGTTGCCAGGCCTAATACTCAACCGAACTATGTGAGTCTTGATTCATGGTTTATGCCATTGCTGTTGGGGGAGACAGCTGTGCCAGAGTGGCCAGAAGACCTGGCGGTTGGAATAAGGGAATACTTTTGAAGCGGGGCAATATTGGGTTCGCATCGTATTCTGGGGGCATAATACCTGATTTGTAGCAGGCGTGACTGGTCCCCGATTAAATCGGGGATTGGCACGGTGTCCCTGGAATCCAGGAGTCACAAAACGCTAATTTGTTTAGTGGCTACTCAACAATGTACTTCTTCGTGACCTTCATTTTCAATAGCTTTGTACTGTAACCACAAAATCTAAACCGCACTGCTTAGCATATTCCTCGATTGCATCTGCAATCTGCTCAGGTGGTAACTGCAAATCCGTCTCTGTTGATTGCCCTATATGCAACTCATCACACCAGAAGACTGACTCACCCTCAGGCAAGCGGCTGAGAACATCCTTAATCGCATCTGCACCTACCACTTGGATTTTCACCCACCCGGTTTCAGAGATAAAGTCCCCTTTAGAAGTTATTTCTTCTATCGTCTTAATACGATTGGTACCTGTAATCAAAGTAAAGTGCCATTGGTCTTCTTCCTCCCATGAGTATAGCTCATATCCTTTAAATGAGCGGGGTAGCTTTTCTATAGATGTAATTGATAGCTTGTTGATTAGCTTGCCAGCCTGCTCCAGCGATTCAATCACTACAGGATTACTTCTAGGGTCCTCACCTGTGTACAATTCTGAAGAGGGATAACCCAGTTCGAGCCTGATGATGTCGTGTGACTCCTCCAAGGTGAGTGGCTTCCAAATGGTGACCCCATCAAATGACAGGGAAGACCAGGGTACCCAGAAAGCCCCCCAATAGATAGGACTCTCATCAACGCAGACAATGAACGACTTGCCTCTGGTTGGTACATCTAGCCGAGAGATGCGCTCAAAGGCACTTGCAGTAAGTCTCAACTCGTGTTCTTGAGCGTCATACGTGATGATATCGCTAATCGTTATGATGGGCCTTTCTGCTATGTCGACATGGCTTAAAGCCTCCACCTGGGCGGGAGGAATATCTTGTTTGGTCAAGTAGATGGCAAACCCTTCACCAAACTCTTCGACTTCTTCACCAACCCCTTCACCTTCCGAGGTGGCACAAATGCTTGACACAAGAATGCCTAACACAAGCACGATGCCAATTATGATAGGCATAATCGGTTTCATAGGAATATGGCAGGTTAACTTGCTCATCTGCTCCTTCCAATGCATTGCTCGTTATAAGGCATCTTCCTTAATTGATTTTCCAAATCCGCCGACTGAACCATCAACCAGCTAAAACATAAATCTTACAGCTAATTATACCACTTGCTTAGCTCAGCGAAGTTTGAGGATATCTTGAGGCTTTATCGGGGGATTGAGCAACTTTTGGCGGTATTCGTGGGCATAGTACCTGATTCAGATCTTCGGTTCCCTCACCATTTCCCACATGGGAAGATCGACTATCGGCAGAGTAATCCTCTTGAGCAGCCTGAACCCGAAGTGTTCATACATCTTCACGTTCTCTTCTGTTTCAGTCTCGAGATACAGATGGAGTCCCGCGCGTTCGGATTTTTCAATCGCCGCGCCTATCAACTTCCTTCCGAACCCCTTGCCCTGCAACTCGGTAGAGACACCGAAAACCAGCACGTACAGAAAGGCGCAACCAGCCATATGTTCACGGCGGTCTTCGGCAACCGGTTTGAAGATAGTTCCCATCTTCATCGCAGCATTCAACCCCATTCTCATCCCCACGCTCATGGTTCCACTGCGTATTGCGCGCCACCAGCTCATGTCGGCATACTTTCCCGGGACCAGTCCTATAACCCCTTCCAGGTTTTTCGAGGGGGCATAGACCTCACCATACTTCAGACAATACCTTACACCACCCTCGAAGAGGGCGTGGAATCTCTTCCCAATATCGGGTTCTCCTTCATAAATCTTGTTCCAGAGCGGGTCACGCTGAAAGGCATCTGCCAATACCTTTGAGGCCCGCACGATGTCTCTCTTCTGTACTCTATATAGCATTCATTTCTCCCTCTTCGTGCTATGGTCAGGAAGCCTGGCAAGGATAACCGCGCTCTGCAAAGATGTCAAGAGCGACAGGCACCTGATTTGTGGCAGGCCTGATTGGTACGGCGTCCCTGGAAATGTAGAATCCTCTCCCTCGACCCCCTATGTCATTGCGAGCCCCGACTTGTCGGGACGTGGCAATCTCCTCCCCCTTGACGGAAGTCCCCTCTCCACTTGATGGAGAGGGTTAGGGTGAGGCAAGGTGAGGGCGATATCTCCCTCTAATTCCCTCCCGCAAACTGGGTATCCTCCTCCAGAATACCAAGAATTTCTTTTGCCGCGTAGACTTTGTTCCGCTTGCCGCCCCAACTTCGCCATAATTGCCTGCTCTGTGAATTCTAGAGCTCTTGCAGGATTTTATGATACTCGTCCACACTGATACCCATATCACGCAATATCTTGCGCAGTAAAGGGCGCACAATGACCTGTGCACCGTGGTCCGGGATAACTATTATCCGGCCTTCAGAGTTCTTGAAGGTGTTATGACTCCCCTCACAGCGCTGCCACGCAAAACCAGATTTCTCCGCTACCTTTCTTAATTCTTTGTAAGTAACCAGGCGGAGTTTGGTCAAGCCGATACCTCAACACGCCAGGTACCGACGAAATCGGGAGGTGGTTCTCCAGGCGAGGCCGTCCTGAGATATGCAGATATGGCTTCACGGATATTAGATTCGAGGGAGGGCAAATCTTGTGCCTGGGTATAGCAGCCCGGAAGCTCGACGACCTCACCAACCAGCCATCTACTTTCGGGGTCCCTTTCCACCACTACAGTATATGAATTTTTCATTTTAGCCTTCGGTCAAGATTCTATTATTAAATGCTGGTTTAGTAAATTTTTCCCTTATTAAACAAAAGGCCTGTTTTGTTTAATAATAGCACCCGCTGGGGATAATTAACAAGCCTTTACAGTTCCTTAGAGAATGCCTTTCCCGAAGGTGAGGTTCTTTCCGACACACATAATGCCAAAAGTGAGGGTAAGGGGGTACACCCTATGAGTTTCAATCCCACTACGGTGCAATTACACTAACCCTCCACCCTTGCTCCGCCCCAGGCCCCTAAGGTGCCTTCAATTCCACTATGGTGTAACCTGGGGCATAATACCTGATTTGTAGTAGGCCTGATTGGTATGGTGTCCCTGGAATTCGCTGTGGTTACTGTATCTACTTTGGCGATATAAACGAAGTCACCGGGAGAACAGGCAAGCAGAAATTATTGGTCTGGTATAAGGGCATCACCATATAGGGTGATGGGTATTGTTATGTATTTGGCCATTTCGTTACCTGAAGGAATTGATGCTCAGGAATGATTATCTGTTCAGTTTCCAGACCTGCACGTTCAGATTAGCGGCAATACTCACCCAGATTATGTATGGGATGAGAAGCCAGCCGGCTAAGGGGGATACGCCAAAGAATGTAATGATGTTAATTAGTATGGCTATCCAGAGTAGCAGAATCATCACCATTCCACCAAAAAGGGACTTAAGCCCAAAAAAGATTACCGACCACAGGATGTTCAGAACTAGTTGAGCCCAAAATATTACAAAGGCTATTGTTACCCCTTCTTGACCCAATCCTTCCCGCCAGACTAAGAAAACGGCTATACCCATCAAAAGGTAAAGGGTGATCCAGACAGGTCCGAAGACTGAATTAGGTGGAGTAAAGGTTGGTTTCTTGAGTCCCGCATACCAGGTGGGAATTGCAGGGGTGGTGAAAATGGCACCGATGCCACCCGCGCCTTCACAGGCGACTATACTTATGATCAGCTTAATTATGTCCATCCCACTCATGTCTTCAAACTCTCTTGAGAGCCAGTTCAATAAAGGCAGCCCCGACCACTATCAAGCTTAGTTAGTTCACACGGGGTTTGTCAAACATTCCATCTTTTCGTGCAACCAGGTGACATTACACTTTCCAACGGATTGTTCACTTTGCCATGGTATTCTGGGGAATAACACCTGATTTGTAGCAGGCCTGACTGGTCCCCGATTAAATCGGGGATTGGTATGGTGTCCCTGGAATTCTATACAGGAGCCATGCCTGATGGTAACCGGCGAGTCCGATGAGTGGACAGAGAGGATAATCACGGTGCGGTGCGCTGCACCTGCTCTCTGCCACCGAACACTACGCTAACTTGTTGGATAACTTTCTGCTACTTTGTTACTAAAGCCAGCTCGTATCGCGATTTGCTTCATATTCTCACTTGGACTGCAATCGATTTGAGTCGATTGCGGATGAAGTACGTTTCCGGCCCCAATTAGGCAAGGTTACTCATACCTAACTAACAGCATAGGTAGCAGTAATGTAATAAAAATGTAACTATTTCCGACTTGATTTTATGACTTTTTAATGGTCATGGCTTTATGATTGACTATCAGGAGGATTCTTTTGTTAAGGAGGTGATAGACATGTAGGATTGAGGCAATCGTTTCTTTACCACTTAATAATGAATGGAGAAGGAGTAGTAGTATGAAAGATATCGTTGAAATCGCGATTGGCGACAATAGATTTACGACCCTAGTAGCTGCAGTGAAAGCAGCCGACCTGGTAGAAACACTGAAAGGCAAGGGACCGTTCACTGTATTCGCTCCCACTGATGATGCGTTCAAGAAACTGCCGGCGGGTACTGTTGAAGGTTTGCTGAAAGATGTTCCAACTTTGAAGAACATACTTCTCTTTCATGTCGTATCTGGAAAGGTCATGGCCGCTGACGTGGTCAAGCTGAAATCAGCCAATACTGTTCTAGGTAAGCCAGTAGCCGTCACGGTCACTAACGGCAAAGTATCGGTCAATAATGCCAACGTAGTGATAACTGATATTGAGGCTTCCAATGGCGTTATCCATGTAATCGACAGTGTTCTTCTACCCCCGAAATCGTAGTATCCAGAATTGGCTTAGCGCAAGCTTTGATCTTTTGTTCTCAATACGGAGAGCGGACATTTTTTCGGAACGTGTGGATGGACGATGGCAGCTTTTCCCTTGAACAGGTAGCTTTACGCCAAGGCCTGATTCCATTTCGTGAAACAGGTATGAACAGACTATATTCACTAGTTTAGAGAAAGGAGAATGTCTTGCCAATAACAAGGAAACAATTCGACAATAGTACGGATACGTTATCTGCCAAAGTGCTCAGATTCCTGGAGTCAAAGCCGGATGATGCATTTGAACTTGAGGAATTAGCAGAGGCTGTGGGTGGCAGACAGTTGGAGGTTTGGGCTATTCTCGATGACTTGAAGCGGCGAAAGCAAGTCTCCGGTAAGTGCATAAAAGGGACGGGCTATTATTGCGTTGCCAAATAGGCAAGACAATCTTCAATTTAAGGAGGTGCAGTATGTCTATTAACCAATCAACCGAACAGCGGCTTGCTAAGCTACGCCGCTGGAATATCATTGTCGGCTCGATCCTCGCGGTTCAGGCCGCCCTCATCGCGGTGCTTACGAACGACTTCGCCCTTCCGGTTACGGCCACGTTTATGGCCGGGCCGCCGGGCACCGCGCCTACGCTCCATCACCTGTTTGACATATATACTGGCTGGGGCGTTTTTACCTTCCTTGCCATCTCAGCCGGTGCCCTGTTGATAATCGCATCTCCACCTGTCTTCCCATGGTACAAGCGCAACCTGTTACAGAACCGCAACTACGGGCGCTGGATCGAGTACTTCTTCAGTTCTTCAATTATGATTGTGTTAATCGCTCAGATAACCGGTATCAGCGACATCGCTGCCCTACTGGCTATCTTCGGCATAAATGCCTGTATGATACTTTTCGGTGCTTTGCAGGAAAAGTATGAAGAACCGGGCAGACCAAGCTGGCTACCATTCTGGTTTGGCAGCTTCGCGGGCATCATTCCCTGGATCGCAATCGCCATATACGTCTGGGCGCCCGGGTTGAGTACATCGCCACCTGCATTCGTATATGGTATTGTGATATCACTTTTCGTTTTCTTTAACTGTTTTGCCATCAACATGGTATTGCAGTACAAGAAAGTCGGACCCTGGCGGGACTATCTACATGGGGAGAAGGTTTATATTCTTCTCAGCCTCACGGCTAAGGCGTTGCTGGCCTGGCAGGTGTTTTTCCCGGTACTGTTGTCATCCTGATTTTTTAACGGACGTCCCTGGTTATCGTCCCTTTCACACTTGGTATTCTGAGGACATAATACCTGATTTGTAGTAGGCGTGACTGGTCCCCGATTAAATCGGGGATTGGTATGGTGTCCCTGGAATTGCGGGGAGGCTTCGACTACCTCCCCGGCACTTACCACAGCAAGTTTAATATAAGGCTATGACTTCAGCCCTACTCGGTATACCAGATACATACGATGACGGGCAGGGAGATAGTTTGTCCACGCTGGACCTGGGACTGTGTGATGTGAGAGACATGGATATCGGGCTTGGTTTTTAGCCAATCGTTTATGGACTCTTCCAATTTTGAGGGTTCTTTCTCACAGAAAATCTTCACTTTCATTGGCATTATTTTAGCTCCCTTTTTATTTACCATTAATACCACACTATAACCATTTTGGGCAATTCAAGCTATTCAATCTAATCCTATTATACAATCTGCTAGGTCAGCGAAGCTTGGGATATCTTGAAGCTTTATCGGAGGATTGAGCAACTTTTGGCGATATCCTGAGGGCATAATACCTGATTTGTAGCAGGCGTGACTGGTCCCCGATTTAATCGGGGATTGGTATGGTGTCCCTGGAATTCTATTATTATTGCCCAATAAAAGCGCATCTTGTCGCCGGCAAAGAAGTATGTATAAAGTCCGTTCCTACATTATCACAGCTACGGGCACAGGATAGAAGGTAATCAGGGCAGCAGCCAGGCCTACTCCAGCACCTTCTTCATTTCCTCAAATTCTTCCCTGGTAATCTCTCCCCTGGCAAAGCGAAGCTTCAGGACCTGAAGAGGGTCCTCTGGCGGACCTGGAGGGGTCTGCTGATTGGTTGTAACTGGAGATACGGAGGTGCTACTCATTCGCCTGAGATTTTCCTGAATGAGCTTGAAAACGTAATCCACCTGACCTGCCGGAAGGTTATCCAGGATTAAGTCTTCGCTCATGAATCGCCGCTTCAATGTGATGTCAGCAAATAAAATTCCTTTCTCGATTTTCAGATTGGCTATGTCTTCATACCTGTAATCTTCAATCTCCTTGTGTAATCCCAGGGCTGACGGAGAGTACCTGATTATCCTCTGGTTAGTAATTATTATGGAGTCCGGTGTGCTGGCTGCCTTCAACCTCGATTGCCTTATGCTTGCCATAGCCTGTTCATCCGCCAGCAACATCTTCTTTACGGCCTTTGGAACTTTGATTATCTTCCCTTCTTCGCTCATCTTCGCGTTAAAGATAAACTAACTATTCATACGATGTCAACAGCCACAGATACGAATTGACTGAGTTGTCATCCTGATTTTTGGACGGATGTCCCTGATTGTGGTCCTCTTTCATACTTGGTATTCTGGGGAAATAATACCTGATTTGTAGCAGGCCTGATTGGTATGGTGTCCCTGGAATTCAGTCATTGGCTCCACCTGGCGCTATTGACATGTTTATGACACAGTATACAGAATAGAAGTTAGAAATACGGAGCAATTGAAAGGAGGTAAACTAGAATGGACCAAATTTTAGGTTGGGGTACTGCAGGGGGGCTTGGTGTACTCTTGGCCGGTCTTGGCGTTTTCTTCTGGGGGCTGCAATTTGTGAGAGGATATTGGGGACAGGGGCGATGGACTAGTGAGGAGAAATCCAAGAAGTAAGAAGATTGACTCTACTGCGCAATTACGTATTGGCCTTGTGGTATTCCGGGGACATAATACCTGATTTGTAGCAGGCCTGATTGGTATGGTGTCCCTGGAATTCAAAAGGTTTAGACAGGCGCGATGCCCCCAGGCTTCGAGCAGATGCCCCTGTTCCCAGTCCGCCACTATCAATGGATATCGACAAGGCTTGAGGCAACAAGCGAATAATTCTTCCGAGACTGGCTAAGATGTATTATGCTACAATTATTATAGTGAGTCCTAGAATGAGATAGCAGTTATGGACCAGAGTGAGGTTAGCAAGCTAACTAGATACATCGAGGAGAATCTACGCTCGTCAAGCTCAGCTGGCATCACGTTCGTCGATACACGCAATTTCCGTTCTCGGATCCAGTCCAAGCAGAATCACGTAGTATTTGGTCGCCGTGGGGCAGGAAAGACCAGCTTGGTTCAAGCTGCTCGGGATTGCAGTAACTACCTGGACGTGTACATTAACCTTGAGGATTACAAAGACATCACCTTCCCCAATATCGTGATCCGCATACTACTCGAATTGTTTGATGCGCTTGACGAGAAAATATCTTCTCTTTTTCCGTTCTACAAATTCTCACTGAGAGCCTACCGTGTTCGGAGATCAATCAAACGCATTTGCCCTCATCTGAAGCAGTATCTGCACGAGCCTGATATTGAAACGCAAAATGTTAGTACAAAAGATGCATATCATGATGCATTCTCCGCTGGCATAGCCGCACAGCCTATCAATGCACGGGTCGGAGCCGGGCATTCCAAAACCAGAGAAATCAAGAGGATCCTACCAAAAGATAAACTCGATTTCCTCAGGATCGAACTTACTAGTTACAAGAAACTAATCCTCGATATATCATCACTTTTCTCGAATAAGCCAATCTACCTGATCCTTGATGATTTCTACTTCGTTTCAAAAGACACACAGCCCGAACTGATCGACTATTTTCATCGTCTTACAAAAGGTACATCCTTGTTTATCAAAGTAGCTACGATAAAGCATCGTTCAAAGCTTTACAGACGGATATGGGATAGGATTACCGGCGTCGAACTAGGGCATGATATATTAGAGGTCGACATGGACTATACACTCAATGACTTCGACAATCTCCAAATGTTCATGCGCCAGCTTCTTGATAAGGCGATAGATGGATCTCATTCACAAGTAGACGTTGAAGATGTATTCTCCGGAGACGGGTTCTCACAGTTGTGCCTAGCCTCAGGTGGAGTCCCGCGCGATTTTCTTTCATTGTTCGTCATATTGGGAAACAGCATACTTACAAATGATCAAAGGATAGGCAAGGCAGATGTTACAGAGGCCGCCATCCGTAACGCTAACACCAAGATGGAGTCGATGAAAAAAGACTCCGATGACGAGGTTGGAATACTTGAAGACTATCTTCTGAAAATCAAGAGGTTTGTATTTACGGACAAAAGGACGAATTGTTTTCTGGTCGCCAAGGATGAATTGGAGGCCCATAGCCAATTGAAACAGGCCATCCGTGAACTTGTCGATTTGCGCTCACTGCACCTTATTGACGATAACACCAGCAGAGCTCCTAGTGATGGCAGACGGTACGAAGCATATGTGCTTGACTTGGGATTATATGATACCTCGCGCCCAAGGAACTTTAACCAGATAGATCCTACTCAACGCGATGAAAGATCTCGGAAAGACACCCTACGAGCATCTCCTGTCTTATCAATGCAGGGAATAGAAGGACAGAAGATTGATGGGTCATATCGCCGCACTCCCACCCCAGCCGAGCAACTTCCACTCGGATTATCCTTCGAGTAATTCAACCTATGAACTTTGATTTTAAGGCAATTACCAAGACTGTCCCGGGAGTTTGTATCGTAGGCGGTATTGCTCTCACAATTATTTCAAAGGTAGCTGACTTGGGTGGTTCCTTATTTGCTTTAGGTGTTTTCTTATTAATTGCAGGTATTGTATTACAGGTTATATATCTGTACCTAAGATACAAAAATTAGTAGAACTCTCAACAGCGGCGTCCAAGACTGGTGTCTATATAGGCGACCAGATACAGGGATACTCGCTTGACGTTGTGAAAACACTTCACCACAATATGGAAGGAGTCAGTATCTACCTCTGCGGCTCGATAAGCACGTCTTTGGCATTTGGACTTCGTTTATCAGTCGAGGTGCTCCTACTGTCTCCTCGTGGTCTTTGTTTATCATTTGGACTTATTTAACTTTTGCCTTTTAACTTGTCATTTTTATTTTTTATCTTTTATTTTTGAATTCTCTTAATTGTTCCCTGTCTCCTGTCCACTACGCGCCATTTTCCCCTTGTTCGAATAAAGAATTCATGTTAATCTCTGCTTAGAACTCGTGTGCTATCCTGACAAATCAAACCCCACAGGTGAGGTTTCTCAGAACTTGACTGCAAACCAAACACAGATTAAAAGGAAGCGCGGTGGCCAGAAAGGCAACCGGAATGCCTGCAAACATGGCTTCTATTCCGGTACCCTAAGCCCTGCCGAAACATGCCAGCTGTGGAACATTACCAGTCTGGAAGGCGTTGACCCTGAAATAGCGTTCATTCGCGTCAAGTTACAGTCTTCTCTTCAGTATGACCCTGGCAATCGGCGCGTAATCAGAGAAGCCTCCAGATTACTCGTAAAATGGTATTCTGCAAATTACCGGTTGGACCCAACCGACCGCAACTACCTGAAAACTGTTGTCGAGAATCTTTTGGAAATTGCCTTCATGCGTCAGTCCGCCAGTCCTCACGGCTCGCAAATATAAAGGGCAAACCGACGAAACGAATCGTACGTACTTTAACAACTGAATCTTCCGGAGGTAGTCGCCTTACGTATGAAAAGGCCTGCTGAACTTCCGAAAAAAATAGCCATTTTTGCAAAACGAATCATCCCGGCTTCCCTCATGCTCTTCCCCCTATGACAACGCAAGCAGACAATGCGTCACCAATCACATAATGAGAGCACCTATTTGCAAACTGCTTTGTTTTGCTATATACTATCCGTAGTAGTTTCAGTTTAGGTTGTTACAAGCTTCTTATAATCCCTGAGATTCATACCAAGTATTGGATGGCCAAGACTCTAGCTAAGATTTAAAAGATAGGAGGTCATCCAATGAGTTTTCAGGACAAGTCGATCCAGTGTTCCGATTGTGGAACTATCTTCACTTTCTCTGCTCGGGAACAAGAGTTTTTTGCGTCTAAAGGTCTGACCAACGAGCCCAGGCGTTGTCCTCAGTGCCGAAAAGCCAAGAAACAGCAGCGTCGTGGCTCGTCCGGTAGCTGGACTAGCTACGCCAGCAGGGCAATGCTGGGCAGAGAATACCAATGAGCATAAATGAATTTCGAAACCTTTAATTTTCATCCGAGCGTCATGGCCGGTGTACGTGCGCTCGGTTATTCCGTACCCACGCCAATTCAATTACAGGTTATCCCATTGATAATGCAGGGGCGTGATGTCATTGGGATTGCTCAGACCGGCACAGGCAAGACGGCCGCTTTCGTGCTGCCGATTTTAGAACGTCTGCGATCGGGCCCTCAAGGACGCGTCCGGGCTCTGATAATCTCACCAACACGCGAGCTGGCCGAGCAGACCTGCGAGGTTATCAACAACCTGGGGAGCAGAACAGGATTGCACAGTATTGCTGTCTACGGCGGGGTGAGCATGGAACGGCAGACCCGTGGACTGCGCAGCGGCGCTGAGATTGTCGCGGCCTGCCCGGGCCGTTTACTTGACCACCTCTGGAAAGGGACTATTAGTCTATCGGAGCTGGAAGTCCTCGTCATCGACGAGGCCGACCGCATGTTCGATATGGGCTTTCTGCCCGATGTACGCAGTGTTCTAAGGTGCATCCTGCACAAACACCAGACATTGCTTTTCTCGGCTACCATGCCCGCCGATATCCGGCGCCTGGCGCGCGAAATCCTGCATGACCCGGTCACAGCACAAATCGACCGCCAGCTACCGGCAAAAACAGTGTCACACGCTCTGTACCCGGTACAACCGCACCTCAAGACGAATTTGCTGAAGGAAATTCTAAATAAAACAAAGATGGAGTCGGTGCTTGTCTTTACCCGTACCAAACACAGAGCCGAACGCGTGGCACAGCAGCTCGTAAGATCCGGCTACCGGGTAGCTTCTCTGCGGGGCGACCTTTCCCAGGAGCGACGTCAAGCCGCGCTCGAGGCTTTCCGTAACGGCTCGATCAAAATTCTGGTGGCGACCGATATCGCCGCCCGCGGTATCGATGTCTTGAGTATTTCCCACGTCATCAATTACGATATGCCGGCAAGTACGGATGACTATATCCACCGAATCGGCCGCACCGGAAGAGTTAACAAAAACGGAGACGCGCTTACCTTTGTGACCAGTGCCGATGCTGACAAGATAATCGCCCTTGAGCGGCTTCTCCACGCGCCGCTGGAGCGTCTGACACTTCAAGGCTTTGATTACGCCAGGCCCGCGCCGGACAGAGAATCACCCACTTCGCGACAGCTACGATGGCATGGCGCAGAAAGCAAGAGATTGGTAAAACGTAGCCGGTGATACTCATTTGATATTCCATCGGAATGTGCAGGGTCCCCGGCCAAGTACTATCATGGCCCGGGGCATTTCCAAGGTCAGGAAAGCAGCCATCCCAAAAGCTTTGCTCTACTTAGCATCATGGCGTCCCCGGAGGGAGTGGAACCCGCGGCTCGCCGCTTAAAAGGCAACCGCTGGCTACCTTTGCGGCTCGATAAGCACTTTTAGAGAGTCCTGGGCCTGAGCAACAAGCTGGAATCCCAGGCCTGTTTCCGCCAGCCCCAGCCGATGGGTAATCATCTCCCGCACACGTATCTTGCCAGCCTGTATAAGCTCCAGCGCTGCGGCATAATCGGCAGGGCTGCCACCATAGGAGCTGGTAAGCGTTACCTCATTGCGCCAGAACAGGTCGTTCACCGATATGGGAACGCTAACACCCTGGTCTGTGGGGGCAAAGAAGAGCACAGTGCCTCCCCGCTCCACCGACTCCAATGCCTGGCTTATAGCCGATGTCGCCCCGCTGCATATCACGACAAGGTCGGCGAGACGATCATTGCCTGCCCGACGCAAATGGGCCGGGGTATATTCCTCAGCCTGAACGGCAACATCGGCTCCAAATTTCCGCGCTGCCTCCAGGCGATAATCAACGATGTCCGTGGCTACAATGGAACAAGCACCCGAAGTCCGGGCCAGTTGTATATGGAGCAGCCCGGCAACGCCGCTGCCGACAACGAGCACATTCTGCCCCGGCTGGAGATGGGCTAATCTTTGCCCGCGCAGGACGCAAGCCAGCGGCTCAACAAATGTCGCCTCCTCAAAAGATACTTCGTCAGGTAAGGGGAATATGCCCTGGGCGACATTGATGCGCGGCAGCCGCACATATTCGGCAAAGCCGCCGGGGTCGAAATTCGTCCGGCGCAAGGTATCGCAAACGGTGTGGTGTCCGCTGAGACAATAATGGCACTTGTTGCAGGGAACATGATGGGCGGCACAAATCCGGTCACCCACCTTATGATGTTCCACCCCCTTCCCGACAGCAGCGATCACACCGGCAACTTCATGACCTAAGACTAAAGGCGCTTTGTGGAGGCGATACCATTCCAGCAAATCGGTGCCGCAGATGCCGCTGGCCTCCACCCTCATCAGCACTTCGCCGGGGCCAATCTGCGGCGTAGGCATCTCTTCCAGCCGCACATCCTGGTTACTGTAATACATAGCTACGCGCATGGTAGTTTTCTCGCAGCAACTTACCTCTTCAATTTGTTACAGCGTGCCTATGCTTTACGGAGTACGAAGCCCCTGTCAGGCGATGCGGCGGCACCGCATGTACCGAACCCGCGAATCACTTACTTTGCTGCTTCTATGGCATCGGCATGTAGAATTCGACTTCCATGCTCTCGATGACCTTCTCATACTTCGGCATGAGCGCCTGCATCTCTGGGTCGGCGCCCATCTTCTGGGGGTGGGCTTCAAATTCAGCGAGACTATCGAAATCGCCCTCGACAATGATGGTATTCATGGTGTCGCCCCCACCACTAAGGGGGCGGTAAAACCTCCCAGATACCCCTAATACACGATGCGCGATAGCCATGTGCTTTCTTTCAAGCTCCATCGCCTCTTCCATCTTGCCAGGGACTGCTTTCATAACGGTCCGCACCATTACTTTCATTACTTCTCCTCCTTCCTTTTAGCGTTCCACGCATTCATTCTTTCTTTTCAAGGCATGGCCTGGCGGAAAGCGCCAACGCCGCTATCCACATCACCAAGAGAACATACATGAAAGGGAAATACGAAGCCCAGAGAGCGATGCCAAAGCCCAGACCAATTCCACCGAAAACCAGGATTGAGAACCAGGCCCACTTCTCTGCTCTCCTGAGCGGAATCACGGCAACCACGGCTAACAATGCCAAAGCAATAAAGTGATATACGGCATAGAACTGAACCGCCATCGTCAGAACTGCTGACTCACCGACAGTTGTTCCCATCATTTCTGCCCACGCTTGAATAAAGCTATCGGTGGCTGCAATTCCCCAGACGAATTGAAATACACCAAACACTCCAATGATGCACATCAAGACAGCGGCGGCATTCAACTTTTTCAATTTAAGCACCCCCTTTCAGATTTCGGGTAGTTAAAATAAGACCAGCCTCTTCGCCGCCCGCAACGAAGAAGCCGGCTTTGTTTAGCACAGGCATCACCATTATTCCTTCCCGCTCTTTACGCTATCGTATAGTTCCTGGGCCTGCTCAGGAGTAGCATTCTCATGGATAATGGCGCGCATGGCTCTTATCATAGCCACGGGGTGCTCGTTTTGCCAGATGTTTCTCCCCAGATTCACACCTATGGCACCTTTCTGGATGCCCTTATAAACAAATTGAAGTACTTCATATACTGTAGGTACTTTGGGCCCACCAGCAATGACTATTGGAACGGGACAGCCCTTTGTAATCCTCTCGAATTTTTCACAGTAATAGGTCTTTACTATTCGAGCGCCTAGCTCAGCAGCAATACGACTGGACAGAGAGAGATAGCGGGCGTCACGCTTCTTCAGTTCTCTGCCCACAGCGGTAACTGCCATCACCGGGATACCATACCTTTCCCCTTCATCAACAAGCCTGGCTAGATTTAGCAAGGAATCGTGCTCATAATCGGTCCCGACGAAGATGGAGATGCCCACGGCACAGGCATTGAGTCGGATGGCTTCCTCCATAGAGGCAGCTATCCCCTCGTAAGCCAGGTCCTTTCCCAATATGCTGGTGCCGCCAGATACTCTGAGGATAATCGGTTTCGCCTTGTCAGGGTCTACCGATGACCTTAAAACTCCCCGAGTAATGAAAATCGCATCGGTGTAAGGGAGAAGGGGTTCGAGAGTTTTACGCGGGTTTTCCAATTTTTTGACAGGACCCTGAAAATACCCATGGTCCACGGGTAAAAACAAACAGCGGCCATCCGCTTGAATTAATTGTGCCAGGCGGTTTTGCATACCCCAATCCATGACAACAAACCTCCTCTCTATGAGATTTTTGCACTATTATACCACAGGAACGCAGTGAATAAGTTCTTCCAAGCTTTCCCCTCTTAAGATAAGAGGGGCTAGGGAAGCTATAGTAAATCTCCCGTCGTAACCCCCCTTATCCTAAGGGGGGATAGTTAGAAAGAGCTTTTTCAAAAATCCCCTCTTAAGATTAAGAGGGGAAAGGCTTGCCCGCCGAATAAATTCTTTGGCAGGCGGGGGAGTTATGAAGAGAATGCAATTTATGCTGAGCAACCAGCACCAGGATGCTGCAAATAACCCCCTTTGTCCCCCTTACTTTAAGGGGGAGACTCGAAGAAAGTTCTTATTTTAAGGGGGAGACTTAAAGAAAAGCCTTATTGTAAGGGGGAAGAGACACTAATCTTTGAGAGCAAGCCTTGTCGAAAAATTGCAAATCTTAGCCAGTAATCGGTGGCAGTATGTTTGCCCCCTGGCCGTAATAGTAGATAAACAGGTAAGCCACAAGAGTTAATTCCGCCGCCAGTGCGATGATGACCAGGAGGACAGCACGCTGGATATTTCTATACTTCGCTGCGTTGACCCGAGCCAAAGCAAAGATCTGCCTGGTGTAAACATCGATAGCGGACGCTTCATCTTTTATCATAGCTTCAAGAGCCTGCCTGTAAGCAGATAAAGTCGGGAATTTACATATTCCTACGAAGAAGGCCGGCTCACTTTCGACTGCCTTATCCGTGTCTCCTGTTTCCTCCTCTACCGTGTGAATCCTGGGGCGTACCGTCAGGATAAAGCTCACTATAGCCATTAAAGAAAAGACGAAGTATATCGAGAGCAGTGTAACAGTGAACGCGTTAATCGGGACTAGGCGGTAGTAGACAATGAAGAAGACCATAAACACACCGAGAGCAGAGAGCAGTGATATTGCCTTCTGGTCGGCGCGTTCAAGCAGCCGATTCTCGGTATCCAGGACCCTCAACACGTAAAGAAGCCTATTACCGGACGTGCTACTTCCTTCTTTGCCGGGACTGCTCTGCGCCATTCTGAAATACCGCCAGCATTATACAGACACTTATTCGGGCTCGTCAATTAGATTCTTCCTCTCCACTTCATTCAGAGTCAGAGTGACAAGAAGCGAAGGATTCAGAGTTGATAAGTGATTGTGAAACGCTCTCTCCTACAAACTTGCATATTCTTTCTGGAATAGGCTATACTGAACTAGAGAGCTTTCTGGTGACTTTAGCGGAGTGGAACCACCCGTTCCCATCCCGAACACGGAAGTGAAACGCTCCAGCGCAGACGATACTTAAGGGGAAACCCTCCGGGAAAATATGTCGTTGCCAGGAAGCTCTCATTTTTGCTGCTGAAGCTAATCTTTCTACCATTAAATGTCACCGTTCCCAGGGCACCAAGTGTGTTATTATTTGTAAAGGGGGGGGTGAAGAAATGAATGCAGTACAAACCTCTAAGCTCACCAAGGAGTTTGATGGCCTGGTAGCGGTAAACGGCATCGATTTGGAGATAAATCAGGGCGAGCTTTTCTCCCTCCTGGGCCCTAACGGGGCGGGAAAGACTACCACCATCAGGATGCTGTGTTGCCTCTTAAAGCCAACCGGGGGGACAGCTTCCATATTGGGCTACGATATTGCTAAGGAGCCGTTTAAGGTTAAAAAACTCATCGGGGTATCGCCTCAAGATACTGTCCTCTCTGAGCGCCTTAATTGCTGGGAGAACCTAGCTCTGATTGGCAAGGTCCACGGCCTGAGTTCCGACGAGGTAAAAGAGCGCTCAAAGGAATTGCTGGAGACTATGGGGCTCATGGAAAGGGCTAAAGATAGAGTGCGGAAGTTTTCCGGAGGGATGAAAAGGAGGCTCAGCATAGCCATGGCTCTTATTTCCGACCCCCAGGTGTTATTTCTGGATGAACCTACCTTAGGCCTTGACCCCCAGGCAAGAAGAACCATCTGGGAATATATAGCTGAACTTAAGGGGAAGAAGACGACTCTTCTCACCACCCATTATATGGAGGAAGCAGATTTCCTCTCCGACCGAATAGGGATTATCGACGAAGGAAGGGTTGTAGCTTTGGGTACGTCTCAAGAGCTAAAGACAAGTCTCCTTGAGATGCGTAGCATGGTCGTCTCAACAGAGAACCTCACTGCTGAGGTCATGGAGGATTTGCGAAACAAATACTCCAGGCTGGAGATGGTCAAGGAGAAGCTCAGGATTTCTCACAAGGACTTGGACTTCAAAGAGATCGTGGACTATCTCCATTCTCGAGGTGTTACCGTTTATTCTGCTGCCTTAGATCAGCCAACCCTAGAGGACGTCTTTATCCAGATAACGGGAAAGAGGCTTAGAGACTAAAAGGGAGGTTAAGGAAATGAAGTTCTGGGAAATTGGCAAAAGGAATCTGAAGGAGATTTATAGAAACCCTGTGCTTCTAGGCTTTCTCCTGGGAATGCCCGTTGCATTTATGCTGGTATTTTGCGCCGCCGCTGGCGGGGGGCAGGCCAGCCCTATTGCGATGAGTATAGTGGACGAAGACCGCTCCCAAACGTCCTCTGCCTTTATACAATATATTGGAAGCGTAGATGCTATCGAGCTGAATGAACCCATATACAGTGAAGAATCTCAGGCCCAGGAAGACCTAGATGAAGGTAAAATATCATTCTATTTGTTGATTCCTTCGGGATTCCAGGCAGCACAGCAAGCCCAACAAACTATCAACCTGGAGTTAGCCTACAAGGGAGCAGCCCCGATGATAGGCCTACAATTAAAACCCATAATAGAGGCTGTCGGCTCTGAATTCCTGGGAGTGGCTCCCCCTTTCAATGTTGAGCTAAAAGGAACGGAAAGCAAAATAAAGAATCCGGCTGTCAATTTCTATGCTCCCGGGATAGTCGTCTTCGGGCTCATGATTTTAATTTCCACAGCGGCGGAGATTATTGCCGGAGATAGGGAGAAAGGCTTTCTGGCTCGAATGTTCACTACCCCGGCAAGGCCCTGGGATTTCATTCTGGGTTATTCATTGCCCTTTATCCCGGTGCTCATCATCTCCACGCTGATTTATCTTGGCGTGGGAATGGCGCTGGGCTTGACCGTTGTCGGCAATCTGGGGCATGCCTTTCTTATTTTCTTTCTTATCGGGCTTTGCGCTATCGGGATAGGTATGATAGTAGGCAGCTTAGTCAAAAGCGAGTCTCAAGCGGGTGTTTCCTGGATCTTCATCGTCCCCATAGCCATGATCTCCGGAACCATGTTCACAGTGGAGTACATGCCTTCGGCTCTCAGGAGCGTCGCTGGAGCCCTTCCCTTCATCCATGCCGTAGACGCCTCTCGAGCTGTTATCAACGGCTCTTCTTTCTCAGCTATCATACTCGATCTTTACTGGCTTATCGGCTGGGCAGTAGTCCTGTTTGCTGTCGGGATTGTATTATTCAGAAGGACGATGGTAAGTTAGAACTTACTATGGTATAGCTTGTATCCTATTAGCTCTCTAACCGTGCCAGGTCGAACTTCATGCCGTCTCTGGCGGCAATGACCGAGATTCCCGTCTCCTCGGTCAATTTCTTAGCCAATTCCCAGGGTTTAGCCCGCCACATGGTCATGCCAAAATGAGTAAGTATGGCTATCCTGGGCCTTAGTTCCTCGATTATGCTTTTGACCTCGGGAAGAGCTAGATGGTCGATGGGAGCTCCGGGGTTCAATCGGACCACATTGATAATCAGCAAATCGCCTTCATAGTGACTGGCTAAATCTTCAAAATATCTGGTATCAGTAATCCAAGAGAAAGTATGCCGCGGCGTTTGGAAAATAAAGCCATATGTCTCTACGGGATGTTTGTGCCTGATGGGGGTCATGAAAGAAACGTCGTTAACTGTATAACATCCACCTTCAGTTAAGACCTGTATGCTCTCAAGATAAGCCCGTAAATAAGACAAAACAACGGGGTCTTGATTCAGGGCATCGGCGGGAGCAAAGACCGTGCCACGCTTCTTTATCCCTCCGTCGGTCATAGCTTCAATCATGATATTAATATCCCCACTGTGGTCTAAATGTCTGTGAGATAAAATAATAGCCTCCAGTTTCGTGGGGTCGAGTTTTCTCCTGGCGACCTGAACGAGGCAGCCAGGACCGGGGTCAAGGAGTATTTGAGTGTTACCAAGGCTAAGCCAGGCGCCTCCTGAAGCGAGAAGCTGGCGGGCCACTACGAACCGGGCACCGGCGGTGCCCAGAAAGGTGATTGTATCGCTTAATTCAGCCATCGCTGAATTATAGCAAGGAAAGCTGCTAAAATGATAAAGTGGAGCTATAGAGAGACCTATGAGCTACGGGACAAACGGCAATCGCTTTGCCATTCAAACATTTAGTCTTTCCAGGAAATTCGGAGAGCTGGTAGCAGTAGATGGCATAGATTTATCTATTAAAGAAGGTGAGCTATTCTCACTGCTAGGACCGAATGGCGCTGGCAAAACAACTGCTATCAAGATGCTATGCTGTCTGCTCAAACCAAGCAGTGGCACAGCCACAGTCATGGGTCGTGATATACATGAGGACCCCATGGCAGTGAAACAAATAATAGACGTCTCGCCGCAAGAGACAGCAATAGCGGAGCATCTTAACGCCCGGGAGAACCTGAGCTTGGTTGGGGGGATACGTGGGTTGGCGAAGGAAGAGGTGAAAAAGAGGTCAGAGAAACTGCTGGAGATGGTAGGCCTGGCTAAGAGGGCAAAAGAGCAAGTAAGGAAATTCTCGGGGGGGATGAAAAGGAGGCTCAGCATCGCCATGGCTCTTGTTTCTGACCCTCAGGTGCTATTTCTGGATGAACCCACCCTTGGCCTGGACCCTCAGTCGAGAAGAGGTATATGGGAACATATAGCAGAGCTTAAAGGTAAAAAGACGATACTGCTTACAACACATTATTTGGAAGAGGCTGATGCTCTGGCGGATAGAATAGCGATAATAGACGAGGGCAAGATAGCAGCCCTGGGAACTCCGCAGGAGTTGAAAGACAACATCTCCGACATGCAAGTAATGGTAGTCAAGGCAAAGAACCTGCCCCCGAATGTCATTGAGGGTCTAAAGGAGATATACCCGGAAGTAAAAGCAACAGAGGGCGGAATTGAGATCAGAGCTAAAGAATTGAGTTTCTACGAGATAGTAGATTATTTACGCCCCAGGGGAGTTGCTATCCAGTCCACGTTTCTAAAACAACCCACTTTAGATGATGTATTTCTGCATCTTACTGGAAAAGAGCTACGAGAATGAGATTCGCGGAATTGGCCATAAGAAACTTCAAGGAGATGCTGCGGGATCCTATATCCACGGGCCTCGAACTAGGGATTCCCGCGGGTTTTCTGGTTATATTCTGGGCTCTTGGTCGGAGTTTGGGAGACGAAAGCTTTCTCACTACTACCATGTTAGTACCTGGAATAGCGGTCTTTGGTTTTGCTTTTTTATTAATGTTTTCAGCTATGATGCTCTCCCGGGATAGGGAAAGCGCACTTTTGTCAAGGCTCCTCACTGCCCCACTCAAGCCACGTGATTTTATCTTATCTTACTCCTTGCCCTACATCCCCATGGTGGTCCTTCAAATAGCGGTGTGCTTTGGCATAGGGGCTTTGCTGGGACTTGAGACGCCTGGGAATGCAGGTCTCGCTTTTCTCGTCCTTCTCGTCATGGGGATATGCTGTGTGGAACTGGGAATGATTCTGGGACTGCTTTTTAACGTGAATCAAGTGTCGGGCGTTGGCTCAGTGATAATAACCCTCGTAGCTTTACTCGGAGGAATCTGGATAGACATAGAAGCGATAGGAGGCGTGTTCTATGGCGTAGGGAATGCTCTTCCCTTTGCCCATGCTATTGGTGCAGCAAGAGATGCCATGATAGGGGCTGGCTTCAGCAGCATTGCCACAGATTTCTACTGGGTTCTTGGCTATACCCTAGTATTCTTTGCTTTAGGTACTTTCTTGTTCAGGCGGAGGATGGTGGAATGAAAATAAACAGAAGTTATCAACCAATTAACGAATAAAAAATGAAAGGAGGTTGACAGATTATGTCTGAGAAGAAGGAACTTGTAGAAAAGGCAAGACGATTAGGTAGAGAATATTTACTAAAATACGGAGGATGCGCCCCGGGCACGCTTATGGCAGTAGCTCACACTCTCAACTTGGAAGTCGGTGATGACTTGTTCAAGGCTATGATGGGTTTTTCAAGCTTTGCGGGAGCATGTGGAAATGTATGTGGAGGGATAGCTGCTATGGGCTTAAGGTATGGAGTGGGCCTAGAGGATTTTGTGAAGAACCCAGAAACCGGTTTCTCATCTTTTGCGAAGCTAATGGCAGCCGCGAAGGTGCTGAAAGAAAAGTTCGTTGAAGAGTACGGCGGCTACTTATGCGACGACGTTCAAATGAAATTGTTCGGCAGGTGTGTAATGCCCACCTCCCCTGAGGAACTTGAGGCCTTCAGTAAGATGGATCCTAAGGAACTTCAGGTCTTCTATGAAAAATGTGGTTCTGCCACTGAAAACGCTGCCGGATGGACGGTAGCTGTAATACTTGAAATGGACGAAAAATGATAGGTCTTCAGTGCTAATATCGACTAGATGTAGATAAAATTATGGCGGAACTGGAAGCAGAAATTGCCCGGCTAATAAGGGAATGCCAGGTTAAAACAGGAAAGTCCTTGACCATCGGCTCTGTCGAGTCGGCTACCGGCGGCAGGATAGCTGATAGGATAACCAACGTCCCCGGTAGCTCGGATTACTTCAAGGGCTCCGTAGTAGCTTACAGCGATGAAGTAAAAATCGCCCTACTCGGGTTAAAAAAGGCAACCATTGAAAATTATGGGGCCGTGAGCGAGCAAACAGCTCTGGAGATGGCTCAAGGTGGCAGAAAGCTCCTGGATGTGGATATATGCGTCTCTGATACCGGGATTGCCGGTCCCTCAGGCGATACTCCCGAAAAACCGCTGGGCTTGTTTTACCTCGGTTTGGCAACCAAAGATGAGGGCTTGAGTCAGAAGCATGTCTTTCCGGGAAATCGAGAGAAAAACAAGCGAGATGCTGCTGAAGCCGCGCTGAAAATGCTGAAACAATATTTGCTGCGGCGCGTCAAAGCCAAAGGCTGTAGTGCGAGGCTTTAGCCTCGTGCAGCACGACCCTAAAGGGTCGCACTACAAAATTAGGGTAAGGAGGTTAAGAACAATGACAACCGAGAAGTTCACTGTAGATGGAAGTGAAGTAGTCGAGAAGATCAAGGAGCTAATACATCAAGGAAATATCAGAAGAGTCCGTTTAATACATAAGGGGCGTCCCCTGATAGACATCCCTCTGACAGTAGGCGTTGGTGTGGCTGCGGTAACTGCCCTGGCAGCTCCGGTACTGGCTGCGCTGGGAGCAATTGCCGCACTGGTCACAGAATGCACTCTCGAGGTGGAGAGGATAGGAGACACCCCGGAAGAGAAGGGCAAAAAGCAATAGAAGGCCAGCTAGTCCCTACTCAATGGTTCGGATACTGAAATCGATGCCGACCTGAATGACCTGCGTTCTACACAGGGCTATAAGGACAAGAAGGAGGTGTCAAAAATGAAAATGGAGGAAATAAAGGTTAGAGACAGGATGCGAATGCGGGGACTGAAGAACAAAGGTCTTATAGAAATCTCCCAGGACACCAAGACTGGTGATTTCGTTCTGGTCATGAGCAAGGGGAGTCACAGGAAGTGGTTGCTCTTCAACTTTCCCGATGGAATGTGGAGAGCCAGCTGCCCAAAAGAGCAAGTCTTAGAGGTAGCGAAGGATTTCTTGACTGAGAAATTTTTGAAGGATTAAAGTCCATCCCTCAAAACAGGGCACATAGTAACATCGAGGGGAGCTTGCGCGGATGAGCGTAGAATAGAATAGCCTCTTTGAGGTATACTTTGCATCATGGCAGACTTCGATACGGGTGAAATAAAATCCAAGGCAAAAAGCAACTTTACCGATGCCTGGACAGCTACGGCGAAGCTTATCCCCACCGGCACTGAAATCTCTCTGCCGAGGAAAGGCAACCCCCATCTTGTCCGGGAACTAATTCAAAAATCCCGCCAGATTCTACTGAACCTGGGGTTTGACGAGGTCGAGAATCTCACAATGCTGCCCGACAGCGATGTGGTCAAACAATATGGGCCGGAAGCTAGAGTTATTCTCGACAGGGCTTTTTACCTTGCTGAGTTGCCCCGCCCTGACATAGGGCTAAGCTCGAAAAGAATAGCCCAAATAAAGAAGATAGCAGAGGAAATTGACATTGAAAAACTGCAGACCATTTTGAGAAATTATAAAAAGGGGGGAATTGAAGCGGATAACCTTATTGAGGAGCTTATTGCCAGACTGGGTATCACCGATTACCAGGCCACTGAGCTCCTGGACAAGGTTTTCCCCGAGATGAAAGAACTACAACCAGTGCCCTCCAGCAAGACTCTGAGAAGTCACATGACGGCTACCTGGTTTCACACCTTAGCAGCATTACAGGACAAAGCCAGCTTTCCAGTTGCTTTATTCTCCGTGGGGCCAAGATATCGCAACGAACAGAGAGAAGATGCCCGGCATTTGCGAGTTCACCACTCAGCATCCATCGTAGTTATGGACCCCGAAATGTCCTTGGATGCAGGAAGAGCGGTCACCAGGGATATCATGCAACAATATGGCTTTTCCGACATCAAATTTGAGACCAAGATAGCAACATCCAAGTACTACGCCCCAGGGCAAGAGCAAGAGGTCTTCGTCAAGCATAAGGCTCGTTCAAGCTGCCTCGTCCCCGGGCAGGAGCAAGAGGCCTTCGTCAAGCATAAGGGCAACTGGCTCGAAATAGCGGACATTGGAATGTATTCGCCCGTGGCCCTGGCCAATTTCGACATCAAATACCCTGTGTTCAATGCAGGCTTTGGAATCGAGCGACTGGGAATGCTTCTGTACGGAATAGATGACGTGAGGAAGCTGGCATACCCCCAATTTGCTGTAGTCGAGTATTCCGACGAAGAGATCGCCCAGTCTATTTCCTATATAGCAAGCCCGAAGACCGCCAGAGGGCAGAAAATAGCCAGGGCGATTGAGGAAACTGCGCGAAAGCACAAGGATGAAATTGCCCCGTGCGAGTTTCTGGCCTGGAAAGATAAGTCTGCTGAGGTGAAAGTTGTAGAAAAAGAGGCAGGCAAGCGACTAATCGGCCCCGCCGGTTTCAACGAGATTTGCGTTACCAATGGCAGTATTTACAGTGATGTTGCGCCTTCAGGCATACACACCGGGATGAACTATATGCGTGCTATAGCCATGGGTGCCGCAGCAGCAATAGAAAACAGCAACGATAACTTAACTTATCAAGTGAAGGGAATAAGGCATCTCTCCGACCTTAATCTACAGATTCCCGAAGCTATTCGAGAACATATTGAAGGACAGCAGAAGAAGATAGGGGTCGCTGGCGCTGTATTTGTAGCTATAGAGTCACGACCTGCGAGAGGGAAAAACAGTGAAGCAAGCACAAAATAAATCATTACAAAAACTCGCTAACCTGAAAAGGCAACATAAGGGGCTTATTAACCTCATGCCTCTACAGACAGGTGGCATGCTTACCGATGCTGCCAAGGAGGCCTTAACGGAATTTGGGGATGGATATTCTATGTGTGATTTTTGCCAAGGCAGTTTATGTAATGTAACCAATCCCCCCATCCGGGACTTTGTCCACGAGCTTCTACCTCAATTCTTAGGCTGTGAAGTTGCCACTATAACCCACGGAGCCCGAGAAGCCAAATTCATGGTCATGCATTCTCTAGCCAAGCCAGGGGATTCGATCCTTGCTGATGCTAACAGGCATTACACAACGGTCGTCGCTGCTGAAAGGGTGGGGTTAAATGTAATCGAGGTGCCTCATTCTGGACATCCGGAATTTAGAGTCGACGTTAGTGAATACGCACCGCTCATAAAAAAACACGCCCCTAAGCTAATTCTACTAACTTATCCAGACGGTAATTATGGAAATCTTCCTGATGCCGGAAGGCTGGGAGAAATTGCCCAAGAATATAACATTCCTTACATCCTTAACGGGGCATACGCTGTGGGCAGAATGCCTGTAATCATGGAGGAGATAGGGGCTGATTTCATTATTGGCAGTGGGCACAAAAGTATGGCCTCTGCCGGACCTGTGGGGGTATTGGGGATGAAGAAGAAATGGGAAGAGATAGTGTTGAGAAAATCCGGCAAATATAGCAATAAAGAGCTTGAGCTTCTGGGTTGTACTGTGAGGGGTGTCCCTCTGATAACGCTCATGGCTTCCTTTCCCCATGTGAAAGAAAGAGTTAACCATTGGGATGAGCAGGTATCCAAAGCACAGTGGTTTTCCGCTGAGCTTGAGAAATTAGGCTTTACACAATTAGGCGAAAAACCACACAGGCATGACTTGCTGCACTTTGACACCCCTGTGCTCTATGAGATCTCCAAGCGGGTTCGAGAGAGGGGATATTTCCTGTATAAAGAATTAAAGGAAAGGGGCATTTGGGGACCACAGCCAGGCATGACAAAGTCTTTCAAACTCTCCACCTTTGCTGCTGATAGGCAGCAGCTAGGGTTTGTTATAGATTCATTTAAGGCTATCCTGAATAAATATAGTTAGCGAACCTGGGCAAAAATCCAGCGGTGTCTTTGAGCATGGTCTTTTTTCAACTGCTGCAAAGATGCTTGGAATGGCATAGAGGTAATATTATCCGTGCTCATGATTATAGCGTCCTCTCCATCGCTTGAATAATACCTCGGGCGCCTCCCCACCACCTGGAAGCCATACTTTTTATAAAGTTCCTGAGCTATTTCATTAGCGGCACGCACCTCCAAAGTAACTACATTAGCATTCAATATCTGTGCTAGTTTAATGGTTTCGATAAGTAAACCTTCGCCTATGCCAAGTCGACGATAGCTATCTCTTACACCAATGGCAATGATATGTGCCTCCTTCATCATCATCCAGAAGCCCGAAAAGCCAACTACGTTTTCCGATACGTTAAGTTGACGCCCATAACTGAAGAGCCGTTTGAACCAAGGCAGTTTCTGCATCGCTTGTCCCTCAGATTCCGACACATCCCCCTTATTACAAGCTACTATATAGCGGACGGATGGATTGTCAAGATCCCGCTTATACGCCGATTGAGAGCGAAACACCCACTCGCCAGGGAAAGCCTCTCTATCAATTTGGGTTACCTGGGGGATATCCTCATACTCCATAGGGCGGATGATATAATATGTACCTGGCATCAATTGAAATTTTAGCATAGTATCGGTTTTTTAGTCCTGATCCCTTCTTTCATTACGTCAGACAATTCAGCATCCCTGTTCCATACACTTCTTTGCCTTCAACCTGCACTCTACAGTATAGAGCCCCGCTGGTATGCGGAGGCTGAGATACATGGGTAACACTCATGGTATGTTTAGTGGTAATAACTTACCGTGAGGAGTTACCAGGATGAGAAAGCCAGCCAGCTTCTACTTCTTTAAAAGAAAACCCGTTGTCC
>Ga0307432_1000057_pt1 | contig 96962 bp, 84 predicted proteins | sample SalMarWE160150MG_FD_202158 | JGI IMG/M metagenome (GOLD analysis project Ga0307432, IMG submission 202158) | Salt marsh sediment microbial communities from the Plum Island Ecosystem LTER, Massachusetts, United States - WE1603-150 | ecosystem: Environmental > Aquatic > Marine > Intertidal zone >...
GGAGCAGGTCTGGCCGACATGGTAAACCCCATTAGATAACAGAGTAGTTCAATATCTAACGGGGTAAAGCAGCGTTGATACGAGGCAAATTGGATTCCTGCGGAAGTGGGAATGACATAAAGTATAGTTCGGGGGCTACACCGATGAGTTCGGTGTAGCCCCCTTTAATTTATTATTTTCAATTTACTACTTAATGGTGAGCATATTCTGCTATCCCCCTGAGTACAGCGTTTCGTAAATCTCGCTACTATGCCAGAGTGAGATTGCTTCGCCACTTCGCTCGCAATTTTATTTTGTTAGAAGTTTGCTTTGTTGAGAACAATCAAGTTTTTTCAATAAATTGATTTTCTCGAGGTCAGTTTGTACAAAGAAATCCAGCCCAAAAGTGATTGCAGCGATAGAAACCAGCACCAAGAATTGCCACCAATGACGTTTTTGAGGGAAAATACTGCAGAACCTAAATATCGCATATAAAACGACAGCTGAGATAATGAACAGTGTCCAAAGCTGCTCAAATATGCTGAACATCCCCTAAGGCTTTTTCATGGTCCTCAATTCCGGGAGATTTATACTCATCTCGCTTTTTACCAAGGACTTTTAGACTACTCAGGTCTTAACTGATAGCCCTTCTGCATGAATTTGAGGTCTGGACTGTCAGGATGAGTTGGACTCCATTCTCCTTCTTCAGCATAGATTTCAGCCATTTCGATTGTGCGTTTATCCAGCCATCTATGCATTTCTGCACGACCGTCGGCCCAGCCGAGACAGCTTCGGTTACCGTGCCAGACTGACAACGGGTCGCACCAGTCTGGTCCCGTAGGATATACAATCCACGAGCCCTTATTCCACTTCCTGGGGTCAGCTTCCTCCACAAAAACATATTTAGTGGCGGGATTTCTTATTTCAGTGTATTTTATAACAGCCCTTCCGGTAAAGCCGTACTCCGGGCGTTCTTCCCCGTTCATTGCACCAGCAATAGAATAGCTGCGGAAGGTAGCCCTATCTGGGTTTCTTTTTCTGTCATCAGCCGGGCAGCGATATACGTCGAAAGTCTTGACATAAGGATACAGTGCCCCTTCCTCTATGCCTCTCAACTCCTCCTCAAGTGTAGGGTCTGGGTCGCCTTTATAGTTACCGGAAGCATCCTGCGGAGGTTCTACCCAGAACGCATCGGGTAAGTCATGGAATTGTGTACTCGCGGGCACATTACCATTGACCAACTTGCTATCATTATCACCCTGGTACATATACCACGCCATTGTCAGTGTTCTTACATTACTAACGCAGACGACCTTACGACCCTGGTCTCTGGCCATCCGCAAAGCAGGCATGAGAATCGCCATCAGAATGGCAATAACAGCAATTACGACCAGAAGCTCAATCAGTGTAAAAGCTTCTTTTTTCACTGTTGACTCCTTTTCCTGACAAAATACCATGCAGAGCCCACAGTATAGCAAGGGTATTCTAAAGGGCGCTTCTTTCTTAGAGCCTATCCTAACAACTCAGTCTATTGCGGCCGGCTGCAAAGCCCAATGCCGGTGTTGTCAGCCACAAAAACGTCCTCGACGTAGAGCAAACTACGCCTCCGGGCGTTTTTGGCCTGCCGCCTTGTCCTCGGACTTTTCGCTCGGCCTCATAGCGACCAGGTTATTCGGATAGGCTCTTAATATCAACGTCTTAAATTATAGGATGCGCAAAGCCAACTGTATGTTCTGTCAATTTCATCACTTTCCCTATTATCTATATAATACCACACCAAGCCGGATTTGTCAACAGTTATAAACCACGCTATTACCCGTTTAAAGGTAGATTGATGAAAAGGCCTTTTTGTGTTTGTAAAACGCGGTTTTTCAAAACCATTAACCTTAAAGACACAAGGAGGTGTAAATAATGTTAAGAAAAAAATTTATAGCTCCCTTGCTTTTACAATAGATTACAGACAGCAACACGCACTTTGCGTCTGATGGTCATAGTTTGAAACCAGCCAGTGCCGCAAATTACCCTCAAAATACATCACGAAATGGTAAAAAATCGTGCAAGAATGGTAAAACAACAAGAGATTTTAAATCTTTGCTTCTGTTAGAATTAAGCTGTAAAATCAGTTTATTAAGGATATTACAAAGATAGGGTAAATCGATTCCCGCCCTCTCCGTTGTTGATTACCAGGCGCTTGTAAGTGCTTAGATGATAATTAGCATTAGATATTGGGATTGGTTATGGACGTGTCATCTAATCTGGGCGTAGCTTTCATACTTACCATCTTGGCGGGTCTTTCCACTGGAATAGGCAGTGCCATCGCTTATTTTATCAAAAAGCCCAAAATAGCTTATCTGTCATTTTCGCTTGGTTTATCAGCCGGCGTGATGATTTATATATCTTTTATGGAGCTTTTGCCCGATTCCCTGGCGGTTGTTGGGAAATATTGGGGTTTGGTTTCTTTCTTTTTGGGCATAGCAGTCATTGGCCTGATAGATTTGCTGGTTTCCGAGCCGGAAAATCCACATGACTTCGAGGGTATTGACGAACCTGCTGCTGTCCGGGACCCAGCCAGACTTATGAAGATGGGGCTGTTCACCGCTTTGACTATTGGCCTTCATAATTTCCCTGAAGGTTTAGCCACCTTTGCCACGGCACTTAGCGATGTGAAGCTCGGCATATTTATTGCCATAGCCATAGCTATTCACAATATCCCGGAGGGAATTGCAGTATCAGTACCAATTTTTTATGCGACACAAAACAAGAACAAAGCGTTTTTCTATTCATTCTTATCCGGAATATCAGAACCATTGGGCGCTGTCATAGGTTACTTGATATTACTGCCGTTTTTAACACCGGCTGTTCTTGCAGCTCTTCTGGCATTTATCGCAGGGGTGATGGTTTATATTTCTCTCGATGAAGTGTTGCCTATGGCCCATCGATACGGCCATAGCCATCTGGCTATCGCAGGGGTTGTCTCCGGAATGCTTATTATGGCAGTAAGTTTGTTGATGCTGTAGTTATACGTTAGATGGTCCTTCTGCTTTCTCTGCAGAATTTGCTCATTAGCTCCATCGCTCTATTCATTTTTTCAGCTGAGCCGTCCATCCTCACATAGGCATCAACCAATTCTAATAACTCCGCTGCCGGCTCAACCTGGCCGTAGTGATGTGCGACATTTACAATGGCAGCGTCAAGGCCGTATTCCATTGCCTTTGCCAAATAAGCTCGGCAGACCCCCACCTTTCGCCCCGGCAGGTCTCGCATGCAGTTACTTATCCCAAGCGAACAATGCACACCTTTCATCTTCGGGTCGCTTTTGATTTTCTTTATTGTCTCAAACGTCCTGTAGGTATAACCCGGCACATTCGGCTCCATCGGCATATCTATCGCCAGTGGAAATACTGTCGAGTCAAAGAAAATCTGCTCCGGCTTAAACTTATATTGCCCGACCGCAACATCAAAAATCTGCTCTGCCAGATTGTACAACTCATCGACGGAATGTGAGCCGCCAGGACCGGTGGGCTTACCTTCGCTGACTAAAAGACCAACAAACGCAAAGTCGTATTTTTTCTTCAACGGCAGTATTTTATCCGCCGTATATATCTTGACCGAATTTATAAGGGGCTGATTGACTTGCTCGGTGGTATTGTACCACTCTTCCAGACCGGCTGTCAGAACATCATCGTTGCTGCTGTCCACACATATCGGTACGCCCTTGCCCCATTTGCGGACCAGCCGGACGTACTCGACCATCATGTCAACAGTAACCCGCGGCTCATCCTCGCCGAGGGCATCAAGATTGACCGCTATGTAATTAGCGCCCTCATCCACCTGAGATTCAATCAGTCCCTTAATATAATTCAACGGCTCGCCCGATGCCGAATAGCCATCCCCTCGACCCCTCGGCTGCGCTCGGGACAGGCTTCTATCGGAACAGGCTTGGCCGAGTTCCGCCAACTGCTTCATTACCTTACCGGTTTTTGGAATTGAAGCGTGAATAGATTCGCCAATAGTAATCAAAGGACTTCTCATCGCTTGAACCTTTCTTAACAGTAAACCACGTTAGAAATCTTTTGCTCACCCCATTAAGAATTTTTATTTCTAACGGGGTAAATTCTACCTTGAATTTTTTTCTCACTACTTGTCAATTTGGCACAATTCGAAAAATCAAATATCAGATATCGTACCCTGTTGCTATTTTATTTATAATCTGTATTTACAAATACTTACAGTCATCCAGTGTTTTTTTGCGTATTATTCAGCCGCCCATGCAAGCGGCAAATCGGCTTTTGCAAGCGTATCGGTCTTGTGGATAACTTGTTGATAACTCAAATTCCATCTTTTTTCGGCGACGCCAGGTATATCAAGCAAAACCAGTAGCGTTTTCTTTCATCCTGTTCTGCACCCATCCAAAATTAAAGCTTGTGCTTCATAAACCCCTGGAAGCAAAAGACTTGGCTTTGTCGACAAATTAGAACTACAAACCTGCCTTTGCCGAGTGGTTTATGAGCCGACAATCTGCCCCGATTCTCTAAAGTTTGCAGAGATTTATTAGGAGATTATGTCATTAGTGGATAATTCATATAAGGTTTTCCTTTATATGTAAGCAAATCTCAGTCTTCAAAAGGCCGTTTTTCCACTGAAAATGGCGTTTTACTCCTTTTAACAACGGGCCTGCTTAGAAGCGGCAATTTTCTCTTTTAACGCTCGGCATGCCGCCATCGGGTCTTTAACTTCGGTCACTGCAGAACAGACCGCAATTGCTTTGGCGCCGGCCTTCAAAACATCCTCAACACTCTCCAGCGTTATACCTCCAATAACGACATTGCCGATGCCAGTATCAACAAGTTCCTTCGTCGCCTGTCTAACATAATCCAGCCCGACCGGCTCAGTGTTCGGTTTTGTACCGGTAGAAAAAACAGGCCCTAAGCTCACATAGGTAGGATACTCCTTGCAGGTGCTTCGCAACTGCTCGAGCGAATGCGTACTTTTGCCGATTATCAGCGGAGCCAATTGGAGCTTGCGAGCGCATTCTGTGGGCAAATCATTTTGGCCCAGATGAACACCGTCAGCACCAACTGCAACTGCGATATCAACACGGTCATTTATGATGCTAAGAACATTGGTGGCTTTGCAAACTTTCACAAATTCAGCAGCAATGGCAAAGAGTTTATCGTCTTCTGCGTCCTTTACCCGCAGTTGAACGCAATCTGCACCACCAGCGGCGCACCGATGGGTCAAGGAAATAACATCCGCTGGCAAATTGCTGCTGATTATTACATACAGCCCAACCCGTTTGAATTTCTCAGCCGGCTCGCTGAAAAGAACGATATCCTTCTCAAGTGTATAGGCCTCATATCGCAGCTTCTCGATTGCCTCAGCTATGGGCCGATTTAGCGTCTGTGTCATCTCAGCCAGAGTACGTAGTGCCTCGGTCAGCCGCTTACACGATGCGGTAAAGCAATCGTTCAGGTCGTCACGCCTAAGCTGCTCATCGACAGTTTTGCCGATACCAACATCGCCGAGTGTATCTCTGCTTGAGATGAGCCGGCTGGCATCGAGTTTGTCGATAGCCGAGGAAAGCTCATGGCGAAGCTGTTTGGCGCGTTCAGCTAACGGGCTGCAGTTCAAAGCGAACCTGCAAAATTCCTCTATTATTCGAACACCCTCGCGGGCACGATTAAAATTGGCATCGATAATCCTGTAAATCGCACGCTCCATAACAGCTTTAATTATACGTCCAGGGATTGCAATTGAGTAGAAAAAATTAAACCCTGAAAAATCAAAAGACATGCTTTATTGCGCTATATTTTCGCTAACAAGGTGAACTTTTGCGCAAAGGAAAACGGAGCCGTTCCTCCTCCGGTACGACTCCGTATAATATATTAACAAAATCAGCTTTACCGGTTTTTCAGACCAGGCAGTGCCGATCTTGGTATTTTCGGATTCGGGCGGACCCACCTTCCTCCTCAATATCATGAAAGCTTTAGGATGTTCCGCCCAATATCCTTAAAAACCTACAAGCGAAAAATAAACATATGTGCAAAGGATATACCAGCAACAAAAAACAAGGACAAAACGCCCCATGTACCTTCACCTAACGGCTTACAGCAAAAACAGTTAGGTTTATATATAATGTTTTTATTGATAGAAGCGGCTATTTTACGCATTTTAACAATACGTTGTTTTTTGTCAACGCCAACTATCCTCAAGTAACCTATATTCACATATATATAGGACGCAATACGTCAAAGATTTGTTATATACATTTAATGTTTACAAAAAACAACGCCGCTTCAAAAAATATGAACGTCTAAATAGGCAACGCTATGTAAAAGCTAACCATTTAGTATGCAGCTAATAAATTATTATTTGTGTTCTTGTACCCTTGTGCTCTATTACTCTTGTTTCTGATATTTGGCAGAGCAAACTCGGTTAGTCCATCGGCAAAGCCAGCGGTCGAAAAGCAATTTTTTGCCGGTTCGTTGTTGGTTGAGCTTAAAAATACTGTCCCGATTCCATGAAGCAATCTCATTAGCGATTTCCATGGCTTGCTGCTCGCCTAGTTCTATTCTTTCCGATTCAAGTGGGTCTATGCCTAAATCATAGGCAGTAATTGTTTTGTTGACATCGTCATATATAAACTTTCTGTCACCCTTTATAAAACCTGCAGGGCTGTGCCGCATCCACCCTGCGAAATGAACCTTACGGTCAACCGGTATGTTGTCGATGACATCAATGCCATCAAAACCAGCTAAGCTGATATCGAAGCCCAAAAGAGCTAATAAAGTTGGCGTAAAATCAACAGAGCTAACCGGTTCTGTAATCTTAGTTTTTGACTCAACCAAAGACAGGGCCCGTAAACAAAAAGGTATGCGAAGGACCTCGTCAAAAGCTATTCGATCGTGGGCAAGCTGGCCGTGCTCGCCGAACGCCTCGCCGTGGTCTCCAATAACACAAAGAATGGTCTTATCTGTAAGATTTAGCTTACCAAGCTCCTCATCAAGGGCAGCTAAAAATTTGTCAGTGTAAGAAATTGCCTGCCGATAACGTTCCACCGGTTCCTTGGCCGGCTCGGCAAACCACGCGGGAACCTCATAAGGGTCGTGTGTAACCGAGCAAAGAATCGTCAGTAAAAACGGCTTTTCATCAGCTTTTATCCATTCGGTAATCGGCTCTAACATTGAAAATTCATCGCAGGCCAGATAGCCCAGAAAGCAGTTAGGGTCACCCAGGTCCTCTCTTGTCCAGAATTTATCAAAACCAAGATTATAGACCAGCGAGGGCCGAGATTCAAAGTTACCCTTGGCCGATTGAAAAAATGCCGTTCGAAAATTCAACTGACCCTTAAGAATCGTAGCTATACTCGCATAGGGCTTCACAGCAGGGACTGCCTCGGCAATATCCTGGGATACCGATGGATATCGGCCGGTTAAAAGTGTAAACAGTGCCTTTGTAGTATGCGTTACCGTTGAGCGAGCGTTCGTAAATTCAACGCCCTGCTCAGCCAGAGTCGCAAGAAAGGGTGTTAGGTTGCTTTGTTTGTCCGTAAGCGAAGTGTAGTTGTATTGAACACCCTCAAGGACAACTATAACTATATTGTAAATTATCCCGATTGAACTTCGGGGCGAATTTGCATCTTCCGATTTGCTGATATTATTTCTAACGGGACTTATCTGCGTCGACTTCAGTGCAATCTTTAACTGGTCAAAGGAGGGTATCTTTCGCTCGGGATTCGGAAACCGGCTGTAATCAGATAAAACTAAATTTACTATAGCTCTTAATTGGCTGTTATAGCGCATCCCTGCCGAAGCTATTTGTGGTGACCCACGTCTGCCGACTGCCCCGTGGGCTGCGGATGCGCCAATGATTATGATGAAAGAAACAATAATCCTTTTAATAAAATGTCTGCGGTTGTAATCGGGAAACATCGGCCTTGCCAAAACGCAGAAGAAAAAGGCAAGGGCGATAGCACTGGGTCCGAGCAAAGCAAAAGCTGCCTTTGGCATTTTTATCAGGCTAATCCCAACGATGCCAAATGCATTTATTGGCGACCGAATTAACGGCAAAAGTACTGATGGTAGAATCTGTGTTCCCGTTCTTATCAGCCAGCCGGCATTTATAACAGACCATGCACACACTAAAGCTGCAAAAAATATTACTGACCGTATCACCCATCTTCGAGGCCAACGAAAACAAATGATTGCCAGAATAATCTCAATCCCTAAAAGTACGGAGACATCGGAAAGAACCCACCCAAAGTATTCACTAAGCAGGCTCGTTCGCCAGGAATGAAAGAATTTTACAGCCAGTGTGCAAAATAGCGCACCGAACATGATAACGCTGTAAGCACGAATAGCTAAAAGGCCATATAGCCAGCGAATAATAGGCAAAATCCTTTTGCCTCCACCGGATCGTAAACCTTCGACACTCATAGCCACAAAATACTATAAGCACTCACAAATAGCAAGCCGCTTTCTATGTTTAGCAGCCGCCGAAGCGGCGGCTGCTAAACATCACACACGTCAAAGCCATTTCAACCAGATGCAGAACAGGCCTCTTATGTTATCAGCATTGCGTCGCCGTATGAATAAAAACGGTATCGCTGTTCAATGGCATATTGATATGCAGCCCATACGTTCTCTAAGCCAGCAAAGGCAGCTACCAGTGCCAGCAAGGTCGATTTGGGCAGATGAAAATTCGTTATCATTGCATCGACAATCTTGAATTTATAGCCGGGTTTAATAAATAGACTTGTTGCACCCATAGCAGCTTTGACCTGTGAACCGGTTGTAATCGTCTCGAGAGTCCGGGCTGAGGTTGTGCCCACAGTAACTATCCGATGGCCTTTATCTTTCGCCGCATTTATTATCTTAGCATTTTCCTGGTCGATGCTGAATTGTTCCTGATGCATTCGATGGTCTTCAAGATTTTCAACGGTTATTGGCTTAAATGTTCCTTCTCCGACGTGTAAGGTTAGATATGCGAAGCAGATGCCGGCCTGTTTTAACTGCTCGATTAGCCGGTTTGTAAAATGTAGACCGGCTGTCGGAGCAGCAACGGCGCCGGGTTTGCGAGCATAAACAGTTTGATATCGCAGTTTATCTACAGCAGCAACAGCAGCCGTCTCATTTCGTTTGATATATGGCGGTAAGGGCGGAAAGCCAATTCTATCAAGAATACCTTCTACATCGCCATCCGCATCTACCTTCAGCCGGCATTTACCCCCATTCATCTTTTCGAGTAAAACCGCTGTGCAAAAATTCTGCTTATGTTTGTCCATCAGGTACAACTTCTCGCCAGGTTTCACTTTACGGGCTCCTTTTAGCATTACATCCCAGATGCTGCTCGTGCTCTCGGCCAGAAACAATCCTTTAAGCTCGCCACCGCTACAGCGCCGTGCGAAAAAACGAGCAGGTAAAACTTTTACATCGTTAAGAACCAGGCAGTCATCAGGAGATAAAAAATCACCGAGCCGGCTAAATCGGCTGTCAACAATCTCGCCGTTGGAACGATTGAAAACCAGCAATCGTGAATCGCTTCGAACAGAAAGAGGCCTTTGAGCAATCAACTCAGGGGGCAGATAGTAATTTAGCTTTTCTGTTTCCATAACCAAACGTTATCAGACGCAAAGAGAAATGACAAAAAAATTTTAGGCCAATAATAAGCTAATTCAGAGGCTTTTACTGCGATACGGAATTTCAGGCAGAAGCAGCTTAACACAACGGACGATACTGATATTGAAAATCCAACTTCTGATAGAAGCTTTACAAAGGCTAAGACAATGACTTCGAGAAAATATTTTGAACAAACAACAACTTCAATTGCCGCTTTAGGCAGGAATGAACTTACTAAACGCATTAAGACTTTCAGAGGCCGATTCAAACTGGATTTTACCGAAGATTACCTTAACAAGCTCAGTGTTGACAGATTAAGACATATCCTTTTAGCCGCACTAATAAACGCCAAACCGTACAATTAAAAAAGATTTTTATGCCTGGAAATCACAAGGGCTGACAAATACAAAAAAACATTATGCCCACAGTAAAAGATGCTCTGCCCCGGCTTGCGAACCAATAAAAAGGCGGATCGTAAATCCGCCCGAAATCTAAAACACTCTGATTACTCGCCTGTCTTAATAAAAAGCACCAGGTGCAAAAAGTTTATTATAGTAAGTTAGCGTATAACCTATCAGCCTACTACTGGCCAGGGCAGACAAAACTATAATTTTTATCTAATCCACCCCAGCAGCCCTTCTGAATGAAATGTAAATCATCACAGTCTGCCTGGCTGAGTGTCACGTTCTTGTACGGACCTTCATTATTATCACTAGGCGTTATATCAATAGGTTTACCTGGTGCCAGGTTACCTGAAGTTCCTGAAAACGAATTTACCCTTGCGTACAATATCGTCCAAAGACCTTTCCACTTATAGTAATCACTGTGGCCATCCGCAAAGCCCATGCTCACTCCGTCACCGTGTCTCGATGGCGGGTTGTCAAACCATTTTTCTTGCGCATAATAAACAGCGAAGCTGTCGGGCGTTACAAAGCCTTCATCAATAAAAACGCTTCTAGATGCCGGCGGCGGGCTGTGAATCTCCGTCCTTTTTTTAACCCAAACACCCGGTGTATGTACGCTACCTCTGGTCATGGTATAACCATTCATGCCATCCATTATCGCGTACGTCAACATCTCTCCGCGAAGACCGCTTGGACAGCGATAAAGCTTCTCATTCTTACAATATGTATATAGGGCTCCTTCTTTAATCCCTCTTATTTGCAAGGATGGGTCTAATTGCATCCCCGCCGTGTACTGAGAATGCCAGGCCATTCCTACCCAGGGTTTCTCGTTTTCATGATCGGGACAGTCTTGGGAACCAGGACAAGACATCTGTGGGCAGCCGGGGTAATCAGCAAAACCCGGCCTACCCTCTAATGGCGCTCCGTTAACAATCCTGTCATCGTTATCATCTGCATACAAAACCCAGGCAAGAGCCAACTGTTTGAGATTGTTAAGGCAGACGGCACGTTTGCCCTGCTCTCTTGCCCGCTTTAGTGCAGGCATTAGTATTGCCATTAGTATCGCTATAACAGCAATAACTACCAATAGCTCTATCAACGTAAAACCTCTTGGTTTTTTCATAATGATACTCCTTCTGTACATTTTCATTACTTTTCTTGGCAATTCTGTAAGTTCAACAAAATTATAACCTTTCTGTTTGCTTTTGTCAATGGTGATTTTTTCAGTAATTTTTATAACGTCTTATCCCTTGCGACCACACAGACGCTGGAGCGTTTACCCCGTTAGAAAAAAGCTCCCTTCATTCTCCGTAGTAGTCCGTAGGACGCCTTACGGCGGAACTACGAAGGATGAACCTTTGGGGGGCGGGTGCTTACCCGCCATAGGCGGGTTAAAAGCCCCACCCAAGCTTTCTACCTGTAGCACAAGCTAACGAGGTTTACCCCATTAAAAAAAGCTTCAACTTTGGCGAGCTCAACCAGGTCGTTCTTTCTAACGGGGTTTACGTTGTAGGCTCAATGCCACTCCAACTTCCCGAGCTCCTTTAGGTCAACCTTTCTAACAGTCCAATCGCAAAAGAGTACATTCACAAATCCATCTATCGGTCGACACAACCACAATCGTTATTATGTTTTCGCTTTCCACCTATAAGATGCGCAAAACCGGCTTTGTGTTCCTCTAATTTCGGATTCCCCGCGTTTTTTTGCTCTATTTTAGGGATTTCTAGCGCTTTTTACCATATTTTGGGAACCCAGTGTGTTGCAAATCTGATTCTACGATGGTAGACAGAGAAACAAGAGATTAGCGAATAGAATAAAAAAGGCTGGAGTTTTAAAACTCCAGCCTTCACGAGACAGTTTACAAATAAATTGCAAACTTATAAACTACTGCCTCACTCACACCAAGATATAAGAAGAAAAGTTTCAAATACAATTATAACTGCCTGCGTAACTTTTGCAAGCATTTTTTGGGATTTTTTTCCAATTTTTCAACATTTTTTACGATTTTTTGCTCAAATTCACTAAATTGCCCATTTTTAGCCTTTTAAGTGCTGGTTTCAGCTTTCTGTTGGGCAATTTTTATTGTTCTGCTTCGCCACTTACAGCAGCGACACAATAAATGTAAATAAGCGGTTCATTACCAGTATTTTCAACGTTGTGGTCCGTATGGGGTGGTATGTAGGAAACTTTGCCCTGGCAGACCGGAAAGGATTCTTTTTCGTCAATTAGCAATTTGCCCCGGCCGGAGAGAAAAACCAGCATCTCCTCATTCTGCTCGGTGCTATGTTGGCCGCAATTCTGGCCAGGATGCAAAAAAACTCTGCCTGAGCGCATCCCAAAGGTTTGTGGCTGGCCACCTAAGAGCCTTTGGTATTCGCCCATTTCATTCAAATCTATGACAAGAACTTTGCCTGACGATGCCATATAATCTCCTTAAAAACAGTAATTTTAACAGCAAAAATAATATATTGAAAAATTTTACCATTTTCAATCAATTTTTTCTTGATTTAGTAACACGAATTTTGTATTTTCATGTTTAGTAGCACGATTTAATATTTTTTATGCGCAAAGTCAACAATAAATTATCAACTTTTCTTGGAGGATTTGGTTATGAATAGAACAATTGTTTTAGTGGGAATTCTGTCTTTGACACTTATTGCCGCAGCAAGGGGTGCCACTGTTGCCGAGGTGACCCATTGGGAACTCCAGGCGGTCGATGCTGATGGCGTCGGGACATATAAAGCTACGGATAAAGTCATCATCACTGGTATTGTTCTCAATAATCCTGAGGAAATGCTCAATCCCACGCCCGGGACAGGATATATGGGAGGTCAGTGGCAGATATATATCCAAGGCGAAGGTAACGACCATGCCGGCACCGCTGTTTGGTATGGACAATATTATACTAAAGGCGGTGGTTCAGATGACTATACAGACGAAGAACTGCTGGATGAAATGTGTCGCATAAACAGAGACCCAAATACAGGTTATATATTTGCCGCTGGGGACAGGGTAGAGGTTACCGGCGGGTACAAGTTCTATAAGGGCAAGATTAACGTCAATGAGAAGCACCAGGTTGAGCCGGAGTTCGATTTCGAGGTTGAGCTGCTTGAGCCGGCAGCCGGGCTGCCTCAGCCAGAACTCATCACCCTCGATATGGTTAAGGACGGAAACGACCAGTACATTTTCGACCAGACCAGACTGACCGGCTGTGAATACTATCAGGCTCGCATAGTAAGGATAAATGACGTGAATATTATAGACCCCGAAAACTGGGGACCTGATAATACTGTTGCAATCACAGACGCAAATGGCCTCACATTTCCCGTAAAACTTGGAATAGGTGATGGTTTTACAAGATTTGATTGTCCCGCCGGCCAGATTGATGTCATCGCAATTTTTGACCAGGAGAGCTCCGGGTATATGGTCTGCAAAGACGGCTACCGGCTTTGGGTAGTGGATTACGACGGAAATGGCTTAGTATTAACCGACCGTGGGCACAAAAGAGGCAACCTGCCCGGTGATATCAATGCAGATTTCAAAGTGGATTTTGTAGATTTTGCTGAAATGGCTGCAAACTGGCTTGCATGTGCTCCCGGGCTTTGCGACTGCGATTAAAAAGCTTCTGTACAAAACCGTCTTAACTTTTGTTAATTTGTTTAATATCCTCATATCGAGCTATTAAAGTTTGTCTTTGGGTTCATTCCTGAACCAGGTGGGGTCTAGTGAGGAAAGGTTTTACTCTAATTGAATTGTTAGTTGTTATTTCCACCATAGGGCTTTTGATGGGAATACTAATGCCCTCGCTGTCGCGAGCAAGGGAACAGGCTAAAATCACCGCGGTTAATGCTGAGCTTCGCCAAATCAGTCTCGCTCTGGAAATGTACTACGACGACAACCATAAGTTTCCTCCTACCCAGGAAGACTGTATCAGCGGCTCGTTGGCTAAACACTTGTATCAGCTCCCGAAGGCCCTGGTGACGGGCAGGTATTTGCCATCGACGCCGAAAACAGAAGCTATGTCAACTATTATGGAGGACCGATACAACCGCGGGCACACCTACAAATACAAAAGTGTCGGCGAGGTAATTAAGGATAGAAACATAATCGACGGGAAAATACGGGCAGAGCTATGGATACCTAATAACTTTCCCACAAGCAGCAGTATTAATACTGATGAAGGCACGTGGTATCCGAATGAGAACTGCCAGCACCAATTATTATCGCCGGTAACGTGGGTAGTTTTCAGTTTGGGGCCGAGGTTTACCGATGAATGGCTCGAAGAGCAATTGGGCGAAGGCAAGGACTCTAAGAGGTACCCTGTGCCGAAGGAGCTGTGGTATACGCCAAAGGAACGCAGGGGCTTTATTGTTAGAATGCGGTTGAAGAATGGTTGGAATATTGGTTCATTTGAAGACTAAAGAGTAAATGCAAAACGTAAGTATAACGCACATATTAGTATTCTCAGCAGCCCTTAGTTGTATTCTAATCGGCTGTAAAAACACAACCAGCGACCAAAATCAGCCTGAAATCGCCGTCACCAATTCATATTTGCAATGTGTGGCTAAAGACCTCTGTGAGGGCCAAAAAGAAGTCCTTTGTTTGACGCCACCGGGTATGTGTCCGGGACATTTTGATATTTCACCAGACCAGGTGAACAAACTTTGCAAGTGTAGGCTCTTGCTGCGTTTTGATTTTCAAAAGAGCATCGACGAATCCCTATCACGAATGAGAGACAAGGGCCTAAAAACGGGCTCTGTTCAGGCTTTACCCGGTTTGTGCGTACCTGAAACTTATCTTGCCGCCTGCCGGGATGTCTGTAGTATCCTTTCGCAGCAATATCCTGAAAGAGAAAACAAGTATAAACAAAAAGTAAAACTGATAGAAAAGCGTTTGGAAAATGTAAGCAAGGAGCTTCGTGCAAAGATAAAGCAAGCCGGCCTGGAAAATGCCAACGTTCTCGCATCGAACCATCAGGCACAATTTTGTAACTGGCTCGGTTTAGAAACGATAGCCACATTTGTAGGTAGCGATACTGAAACAGTTTCAAATATCCAAAAATGCCTCGAAAAAGCCAAGGAATATAACATAAGATTTATAATAGCCAATAAACAGGAGGGCACAGCGCTTGCGGCGGCTTTGGCTGAACGCCTGGAAGCTAAAGTTGTAGTTTTCAGTAATTTCCCTGATTTTGACAATAGGCCAAATAATTTTGACCGGCTTTTGTCGAAAAACGTCCAGGCCCTCCTTGAGACAGTTAAACCCCGTTAGGAATTCTATGACGGGGCGTCCAAGGAAATTTGTAATAATATAGTACAAAACGCCAAAATTTCTAACGGGGTAAATAATGGTCACCAGCGGTTTACATCTTTCAAAAACAAAAGTAAAACGCGGGGGGCGTATCATTCTTAACATTGATAATCTGCACATTCCTTCTGGAGCATTCGTAGGTGTAATCGGGGTCAATGGTGCTGGAAAAACAACACTTCTAAAAGTTTGTTGCGGCCTGATAAAACCTGACCAGGGCACGATAAAATTTGATAATACAGATTTGGCTACTCTTAGTAGCTGGAGCAAAAGCAATTTGCGAAAACGCATCGGCTATATCCCGCAGGCCACTGAATATAACGCTGAATTGCCATTTACCTTGCGGGAAGTAGTAGCCATGGGCCTGGTAAGTGTAAAACCTTTGTTTTCCTGGCTAAACAAGGAAGATTACGAGCATATCGACCATTGGATTGACAAACTTGGCTTAACCGGCCGGCAAAATCAGACATTCAGAAGTCTTTCAGGGGGAGAGCAACAAAAAGTCCTTATTGCCAGAGCAATGGTGCAGGCCCCAGCGATACTAATGCTCGACGAGCCGGGCTCAAACCTTGACTTCAATTGGAAATACCAGATTACAAGTATTATAGACCAGCTATACCAGCAGACTCATATCACCGTTTTGATGGTTTCTCACGAAACAGACTTGCTGCCTCCAAGCTGCAGCAGAATCGTTCTTTTGCACGAGGGACAAATACTCGCCGATGACACTGTTGAAAAGGTCTTCGCATCCGATGCACTTGAGAGAGCTTATCAATGTCGAGTCGAAATAGTTGATGTTGGTGGACGAAAGTATATTAAAAGTTATGGGCCACGATAAGATTTTTGTAGTAGTATGGACTCATTTTTCTATTTGGTAATGTTTGCAGGCGCTATTGCCGGCGCCAGTACCGGTCTACTGGGTGTCTACATCGTTGGTATGCGCATGCCCTTTATAGGAATCTCGATTTCGCATGCTGCCATGGCTGGAACCATCTTTGCTTATCTTCTGGGTTTTAACCCGGCCTGGGGGGCCATAGCAGCTTCAATAATAACCTCGACGAGTCTGGCAGCAATCCGGCCTGAAAAATCGAGACTGGATACAAACGTGGGTCTTGCAATAGTTTTTTCGTTAATGCTCGGCTTTACCTTCCTGGGAATAGGCCTTGTGCAGGGCAGCCGCTCTGAAGTCCTTGGTTTACTCTGGGGCAGCATACTTTTCGTGCAGAAAAGAGCAGTCGTTGTTATCACAATCATGGGTTTACTTTTAGCGGCTTTTACCATTGCCTTCAATAAAGAGCTGAAAGTACTGCTGTTTAGCCGGTCCATTGCTGCCGCAACCGGTGTGCATGAAAGCTTTGTTTATTGTCTGTTTTTGGCTTTGTGCGGAATAATATTGTCGGTTAATTTGCCAATCATAGGAGGATTACTAATTTTCGCACTTATTACTAATCCGGCGGCAGCGGCTTATCAAATATGCCGTGGACACAAATCGGCTGTTTTTATCTCAACTTCTCTGGGTATGCTAAGCGCAGTGGGTGGTTTTCTGATTTCATTCTATTCTAATTTACCCACAGGGGCTTGTATTGTTGTTACCAGTACGATCATTTTTGCCCTTGCAGTTGCATATAAGTGGGCTAGTGGCAAAAGGGATTAAGCGCAGTTTTTCCAGCCATGAGGGAGGTAATTTGCTATCCAGTCTATGCTGTTGCCCCCAGGAGACCCTGCTCGTTAAGAAAAATTCAAAAAAAAGTGCAATAAAGCGCTTGATAAGTTAGTCAGAGCTAACTATATTAGGTTTGGCTAACATAAAACCAGAAAATATTTACCCGGCAGCCAAACTAAAGGAAATTAGAGAAAGTGACGGCTATAAACCATTATTAAACAGGGACTTATGTATTTTACGGAAGGTGCTTTTTATGTAAAGAAAGGAGTGAATTATGAACAAAACAAGGATTGTTGTGAGTATTATGCTTCTATCAAGTACAGCAGACCTTTCAAAAGCAGAGAGCGCAAAACCAGAAGAGGCAAATAACGTTAGTGGTATCCGGCAGACGCCAGCGGATGGCTTTTTTGGTTTAAACGACCGATTGCCGGATAAGGCAATAGAGGTAGGTTTTGGAATAACTAACGTCTATCAGGCTAACGTCAAAGGAGGAACCAGCACGCATAACCATAAAGGCAGACATGTCGGCAGATACGATATGGAACTTTCAGCAGATTTGGAAAAACTGCTTGGTATCGAAGGCGGCTCGTTTTTCATACACGGCTGGGGCGGCTGGCCTGACGAGGAAGGCATAGATGGCCTTTCAGTAGGCAGTTATTTCGGTACAAATGCTGTCTCTGTCGGCAATCGCGGGATGGACATCGTGGAGTGCTTCTATGAGGGGCCTTTCTTCAGTAACAATCTTACGCTGGCGATTGGTAAGCTGGACTTCACCGGCATATTTGATGCAAGCGAATATGCTGACGACGAATGTACCCAGTTTCTAAATGCGTCTTTGGTTGATGACCCGGCTATTCCATTTGCCGCACACAGTCTTGGAGTGGTGCTTACCTGGGACGTAACCGAATCGTGGTATATTACGGGCGGTGTCGGTGATGCCCAAGCGGATAGTAGAGAAACCGGCTTTAGAACTACGTTCCATAAGGAAGATTATTTTTTCTACGCCCTTGAAACCGGCGTAACAAGACAGCTCAATTCGGCTAACGGTCTGATGCCCGGTACGTATCGGATAGGTATCTGGAATGACCCGCAGCCGAAAGCACATTCGGACAGCAGCAAGAACTATCGGGGCGATGTCGGTGTTTACCTTAGCTGCGACCAGATGCTGATAAAGGAAAATCCCGACTCTGAAGATAATCAAGGTCTTGGCGCATTTTTCAGATATGGCCATGCAAGCAGCAAAAGAAATGATATCACCAATTTTTGGAGCTTTGGATTTCAATATCAGGGTCTTATAGAAGGGCGAGACGAAGATGTACTCGGCGTAGGTTTCGCCCAAGGCATTTTCAGCAACAGGGCATCTACAACGTACAGAGATGATTATGAAAGCGCTGCCGAAGTTTACTACAATGCCCAGGTTACACCCTGGCTGAATGTCAGTCCGAGCATTCAATATGTCGCTAATCCAGGTGGCACAGAAACAGCCAGCGATGCTGTGCTGCTGGGTGTTCGGACACTAATAAGTTTTTAAACACGAAAAACAATTGTAAACAGTAAAAAATAGTATAAACTTAAACCAGAACAGGAGGATTTTATTATGCATATAGCTAATGAATTACTGTCGGTTCCGGCACTTACAACCGAACACGGTCTGGAAGTGTCAAGCAAGATAAAAAAGTAAAAGTATATTATCCGTTTATACCTTGTTCATATCACATCACAAAAGACCCTAAAATTACTTGCGAAGCAGTTAAGAAGGCCTTAAAATGCGTCTTTCAAATCTAAAAACAAGGATAGTAAAATATGTTGGCAAGGTTGCATAGCGTTACTCTTGAAGGGATCGAAGGGATAATCTGCGAAGTTGAAGTTGACGTGGCGAGGGGCGGATTTGAAAAGTCTCTAATCGTAGGTCTGCCTGATGCGGCTGTAAAGGAAAGCACCGAGAGAGTCAAAAGCGCAATTATTAACTGCGGTTACAAGTATCCCAAAACCCAGTCGCTAATCAATCTTGCCCCTGCCGACGTGAAAAAGGCGGGCCCCGCCTTTGATTTGCCAATTGCGCTGGGGATGCTACTTGGCTGCGGTACCTTTATAAGCACAGTTCTAAAAGGCAATGTGATTGTTGGTGAACTTGCGCTTGATGGAAGAGTCAGGCCGGTCAACGGCATATTGAGTATGGCGATGACTGCTGCTGCAAACGGCTTTAGTCGAATGATTGTCCCTCTGGAAAACGCCAAAGAAGCTGCTGTTGTTTCTGATATGGAAGTTTATGGTGTCGGTTCGCTTGTTCAGGCAGTTGGTTTTCTTTCCGGCCAATTGCCGCTTGAGACCACCGCTGTTGATGTCGAGGAGCTTTTTAACGTATCGTCAAATTATGAGGTTGATTTTGCAGATGTTAAAGGCCAAGAAAGCGTCAAGCGGGCACTGACCATAGCCGCTGCAGGCGGACATAATATTATGATGATAGGTCCGCCCGGAGCAGGAAAGACAATGGTGGCGCAAAGATTGGCGACCATTTTGCCGCCTCTGAGCCTGGAAGAATCTCTCCAGACCACTCGCGTATATTCGTCGGTTGGTCTTTTGGACAAGAGCAAGGCACTATTAGCGACTCGGCCTGTCCGAATGCCGCACCATTCGGCGAGCGGACCAGCTCTGGTCGGCGGAGGAACGACACCTCGGCCCGGTGAATTGTCGCTGGCACATTTCGGAATCTTGTTTATGGATGAATTTGCCGAATTTCCCAGGCATATCTTAGAGATGATTCGCCAGCCGCTGGAGGATGGTTTTGTTACCGTCTCACGCGCTAAAAAAACTATCAGATTCCCCGCTCAATTTATGTTAGTTGCAGCAATGAATCCCTGTCCGTGTGGCTATTTCGGTACGGATGCGAGAAGGTGCAGGTGCACACCAGGGCAAATAGAGCGATATCTCTCAAAGATATCCGGGCCATTAGTGGACAGAATTGACATTCATATCGATGTTCCTGCGATAACTTTCAGCAAGCTTCGCTCAAAATCCGGCCAGCTCGACTCAGCCACAATGAGGCAAAACGCAGTTACTGCCAGAGATTTCCAGGCAAAACGATTCGACGACAACAAGGCAATGACCAATGCAAGGATGACCCACAAACAGGTTCGAAAGTTCTGCGAACTCGATTCGGCTTCTGAAATGTTGCTCAAACAAGCAATGACAGAATTTGGTTTAAGCGCCCGGGCCCATGATAAAATCTGCAAAGTGGCTCGAACCATAGCTGATTTAGCCGGCGCTGAAAACATTGTCCCTGAACACATTGCAGAAGCCATAAGTTACCGCAAATTGGATAGAAAATTATAAGACCCTCTATTATTGCAACTTACACCCCGAAACCCTGTGTAAACCCCCTTAGAGAAGTTTTGGTGAGGTAAAAAAACGCTTGCAATAGATGAAGCAGACGGCTTAAATATGTGTTATTCTGCGGTAAAAGAACTCAGAATGGTATGAGGAATATATATCCAGTTGTAAAATTTTTTACTCCTTTTGCCGTAAAAAAACTTGTTTTATGGCTGTGGCGCCGGTATTATTCCAATCTAAACTGTCAGAGAATAAAACGGCCCGAGAAGGAATGCTGGTGTGCCGTTTACAGTTTTGAAAGTCTGTGGGGTATTTTATAACTCCGGCAGGAGATTGAGGCCATGGAAGGTTCACAAAATAACACTCTGAACAGCCAATCAGTTCCAAAGAATGCTCGGGAAGAAACGAACATCTACGAAGATGAGATAAATCTGATTGACTATTTCCGGGTTCTCTGGAAGCGGAAATGGTTCATTTTCTTAGCGTCTGTGTTACCGGCTTTGGTAGTGGGGTTAGTCATATTTTTTGGGCCAAGATGCTACATATTGACCTATACTTATGATGTTAAAGACCAGTTCGGAGAACAAGCCACGATGGATGTGAGCAGTTGGAATCTTGATGAAAAGAATTATAACGTCCTTCTCAGCAGATTCTACAGCAAGGAAAACCTAAGCAAAATTATAGCTAAGCTACAGCAAGAGGGTTTTAGTGAGTACGCGGAGTCAATAAGCAACGCCAGAGGAGCAAAGGAGCTGGAGAAGCTTGTGAAGTTTGAAGCTTTGCCGCCATATATAGATTTAGCCAAAGTAAAAGAGACAGACCCGACCAGGATGGAAAAGATTAGACAGTTAAAAGCGCTATTGCTTAATGTGACCATAGCAGGAAGTCCCCAAAAGGACATTTCTAAAATATCCTCGGTAATAAGAGATAATCTCGAAAATATAATCCCAGTATACTTGATAGCTGAGCAACTGAATGCTGCTATAAGGGAATTCAGAGCCAAGATGGCGGATATTGAAAAAGAGAAGTTTGCTTTACAGCTTGCTTTGAAAAAGAGCAATTCTATTTTAGCAAAACTAAAAGATGTAAAAACCGAGACTTTGAATCAAATCGGAAGCGATATTATGCTGCAGTTTGATGTGGGTGGCAAAAGTGAGTATTTGCCTATTGAGTACCAAATACAAACTGCGGAATCAAGGGTAATACAACTTGAGGAAACCATTAAGGACAATGAGAATAAGTACAAATATTATAAGAGTTTACTTGGCCTAAACAAAAGACTCCTTGCTGATACAAAGGGCAAGATGATAGCGGATTATACGATACAGCGGCTCCACTCATATCTTATCGAGTTAGCAAAAGGAATCGAACAGGAGGAATTAAAGGACTACCTAAGCTCGTATATCAAAGGAGTTGAGAGCCGGATTGCTATGAGTACACCTGTTGTAGAAAGTCCGAGCATTTATGCCGTTTCAAAAGGCACTGTAAAGAAAAGTGGTATTGTATTTGCGGTAGCATTAATGATATCGACATTTGCAGCTTTCTTGTTAGAAGGCCTTAAAAAAAGTCAGGTTAAGACTTCGTAGAAGCTAATCCCTAGCTAAATAAATAAAAGTGTCAGCATAATCAGCGGTTAATTGCAGCCCACAGGCCTGCCTTGCTTTGTCCTGAGCCTGTCGAAGGGAGCGCAGCCGAAGGGGACGGAGTCTAAGAAAATTTACGATTCGGAATCAGCCACAGAGAAAAAAGGAAAGAATACCAACCAGTGGAATCCGTGGTTAGAATAAATTAAATCAGTGTAATCTGTGGCTGAAAGAGGCTATGGCAAGATTCCCGAAAAAAAAATTGAGGTTGTCGCACTGGCCGAGCGGCTGCGGCGTTAGTATTATTCCAACCTAATCTATCAGATAATAAATGGGCCCGATAAGGAATGACGGTGTGCCGGTTGCAGCTTTGAGTGTTTGCGGGGTATTTTATAACTCAGGCAGAAGATTGAAGCCATGGAAGGTTCACAAAATAACACTCTGAACAGCCAATCAGTTCCAAAGAATGCTCAGGAAGAAACGAACATCTACAAAGATGAGATTGACCTGATAGACTATTTCCGAGTTCTCTGGAAGCGGAAATGGTTCATTTTATTAGCCTCTGTGTTGCCGGCTTTGGTGGTGGGGTTGGCCATATTTCTTCGGCCAAGAGATTATAAAATTAGCTACACTTATAATATGGAGCTGGGAGAAAAAGCTTTCAGAGTGCTCGATGATACGTTTTATAGCACAGAGAATTTAGAAAAGCTTGTTGAAAAGCTACAGGCAAATGGCTTTAACGAATATGCCAAAAGAATAACAGGAGCCGGAACTGATGAAGGCTTAAAAGGATTTGTTTCCTTCAAGATTTCACCATCATATTTTGAGGCCATAGAACCTTCAAAGGCTAAAGACCTGGATGAATTGCAGAAGTTTCAGCAGGCAAAAGGCTCACTTTTAACTATGCAGGTAGGGGTAAAATCTGAAGAAAATATCCGGGAAATAGCCTCGGTTTGCAGAAAAAACTTCGAACAGATCATACCTCTATATTCAGAAAAAGAAGAACTGAATAACAAGATTATGAACCTTAAGGAAAAGATGGCTGCTATCGAAGAAGCAAGATACACGTTAAACCAGCAGTTAGAAAGGAAAAAATCTACTTTACAGAAGCTGAAGAATTCGGGTTCTGAAGGCTTAGACAAGTTGCCGAGTGACATTATCCTACAGTTTAATATAGAACCTTCAAGTGCTAAAGACCTTGATGAATTACAGAAATTTCAGAATATTGGGGGCAATAGTGCCTATTTACCCTTACCCTATCAAATACAGGCCGCAGAGACACAGATAATTAATCTCGAAGAGCAAATCAGGGCCAACAAAGAAGATTACGACTATTACGCTGCTTTGCTCAACTTGAATGAAAAGCTCTTTGGCTATGTGAAGAAGGTAATGCCATCTTACTGTACGCTTGAACAGTTTCAATCGTTTTTAACCAATACATTGGCCGAGTACAATGAAAACGACCAGCCGCTTCTGGGTTATTTGAAGGCTTATATCAAAAGAATAGAGAATAAAATAGCAAATGCCACGCCGTTGGTAGAGAAGCCAAAAGTTTATCCTGTTGCCAAGGGAACGGTGAAGAAAAGTGCTATTGTATTTGTGACAGCGCTGATGTTATCGGCATTTACGGCCTTCTTATTGGAAGGCCTTGAAAAAACAAAGCTCAGTCTTCGTAGAAAAACGAAGACATCGGCTGAACAAATAAAAATGCAAGAATAGTGATTGATTGTAACCCACAGGGACGGAGTATATCTAAACTCTATGTCGACTATCTATAAATTAACCTTGTTTCGTAGAAACAATTCATGCAATTTAACTTAATCAAGTTTTTTATAAATGTCTTCTACAAAGCACACAGGATTATCAAAAACGGAGAATTCAAATTATAACATTCTTGTAACGGGTGGAGCAGGCTATCTTGGTTCGATACTTGTTCCAGAACTTCTCAAGTTGGGATGTAAAGTTACTGTTCTTGATAATTGTATGTACTCACCCAATTCACTTATGAATTGTTGCTGTTGTGATAATTTCTATTTTTATCGGGGTGACGCTCGAAATAAAACATTATTACAGTCACTTATCAAAGACAAAGACTTTATTATTCCACTGGCTGCACTAGTTGGCGCACCATTATGTGATCGAGACAGGATCGGAACCCAAACAACAAATGTTGATGCTATTAAGGCGCTTTGTGAATTGCTTAGCAAAGAGCAACGAATCATTATGCCTGTTACTAACAGCGGTTATGGAATAGGCCAAAAAGGTATATACTGCACTGAGGAGACGCCGCTAAATCCTGTTTCTTTTTACGGTAAAACCAAAGTTGAGGCTGAAAAAATTATTTTGAACAGGCCAAACAGTATTAGTTTGCGTCTTGCTACTGTTTTTGGAGCCAGTTCAAGGATGCGTCTGGATCTTCTGGTTAACGATTTTACATATCGGGCAGTTAAAGACCGATTTATAGTTATCTTTGAAGGTCACTTTAAGCGCAACTATATCCATATTCGTGATGTGGCTAAGGTTTTTATTCACGCAATAGATAATTTTGATGATATGAAAGATGAGCCTTACAATGTTGGGCTTTCCGATGCAAATCTATCGAAGCTTGAACTTTGTGTCAAAATCAAAGAACAAGTGCCTGATTTTGTATTCCTCGAGGAGGCAGTGGGAAAAGATATAGACAGAAGAGATTATATCGTATCCAATGAAAAGATAGAAAAGACAGGTTTTAATCCTGATTATTCGATTGAAATGGGTATCACCGAATTAATTAAGGCATATAGAATTATAAATAACAGCAAATACAGCAATGTATAAAGATTCTAAAATTTATGTTGCAGGCCATACGGGGTTATTAGGCTCAGCTTTGCTAAAAAAATTAAATGATGGTGGTTATAATCGGGTTGTTACAAGGGCACATGCTGAACTCGACTTGACAGATAAAGCTGATGTGCTCAATTTTTTTTCAACTCAAAAACCTGAATATGTATTTCTCGCTGCCGGCAAAGTTGGTGGTATTGTGAGTAATAAAAAGTATCCGGCGGATTATTTGCATACTAATATTGCTATCCAGGACAATGTCTTTGAAGCTGCACAAAAATATGAGGTAAACCGCTTGCTTTTTTATGGGTCGTCCTGTTCATATCCAAAATGCTCTCCACAACCAATAAAGGAAGAATGTTTTTTAACCGGCCCCATAGAAGAAACCAGCGAAGGTTACGCTGCAGCAAAAATTGTTGGTGTGATTGCATGTAAAGCTTATAATCAGCAGTATCACACGAATCGTTTTATCGTATTGATTCCTAATTCTGTATATGGTCCGAATGATAATTTTGATTTTGAAAGCTCTCATGTGCTTTCTGCTTTGATTCGAAAATTTTATGAAGCGAAAGTAAATAACGCAGAGGCTGTAACTTTATGGGGCAGCGGAACTGTGAAAAGAGAATTTATTTTCTGTGAAGATGTAGCAGAAGCGTCTATTTTTGCGATGCAAAATTCCGATCATCTGGGAAATATGCATTACAATATTGGGACTGGAATAGATTACTCGATTCGGGAATTAGCAGAGAAGGTCGCAGAAACCATTGATTACAAAGGGGGAATTCTGGGGGATACAAGTAAACCTGATGGCGCACAACGAAAACTGTTAGACAGTTCGAAGTTTTTGTCTCTGGGGTGGAGACCAAAAGTAGACATTGAAGAAGGCTTAAAAAGAACGTATTATTGGTACCAAAACAGCGTAGCGTACTGATTTCTGACAAGGTTTAAATGCGACAGAATAGAAGTAATCGCTGTATAACAAACCACAAAACCAGAAGGCCCTTGTAAGGTAAGAATTCGAGAATGAGTTCACTACTCCATTGGGGGTTCTTTGATTAACTTTTACCCAGGAGTCACGGCTTCTGAAACTTCTGGAAAGATTAATGCAAGGCGTTTCTGATATTACAGTAGTAATTTTAGCCGGTGGATTAGGTGTCCGTCTGCGTTCGGTAGTCGACAACAAGCCCAAAGTTCTCGCGAAGGTTGCGGGAAGACCATTTTTGTCATATCTTCTGGATCAACTTTTGCTTGCAGGCGCTCATAATGTAATACTTTGTTGCGGTTATATGGCAGAAGCTGTGCAAGATTGTTTCGGAGAGTTTTACAAATCTTTGGAACTTTTGTATTCTATAGAACAAGAGCCTCTTGGTACTGGTGGAGCGATCAGATTGGCAGTGCCATATCTTCGGTCGGATACCGTTTTAGTTATGAATGGAGATTCTTATATAGACGTAGATTTGGCTGCCTATGTAAACTGGTTTTTTGAGAACGATGGTCAGGCTGCACTTGTTTTGACAAAAGTAAATGACACTAGCCGGTATGGAGCCGTATGCGTGAATGGTAATAGGATTACAGCTTTCGAAGAAAAAAATGAGGGTTTAGGGCCTGGTTGGGTCAATGCTGGCATTTACTTGATTTCTAAATCATTAATTTTATCTATACCTTCTGGAGAACCTTATTCGCTGGAGCACCAGCTCTTCCCGGAATTAACAACACAAAAACTTCTTGGCTTCTGCGTGGAAAGTCAACTTATCGATATCGGAACTCCCGACTCTTATGCCAAGGCACAAGCTTTTTTGTTTTGACAAGTCCCCGAAATTTCGGGTAAACGAGACGCTTTTGAATAATAGGAAAACAGGTATTACAAAATGATCATCAATCGCACACCTTTCAGAATATCGTTTTTTGGGGGGGGCACAGACTATCCATCCTGGTACCTTAAGCATGGTGGTAGCGTGCTGAGCACTTCAATTGACAAATACTGTTATATAACCTGCCGATTACTACCTCCATTTTTCGAGCATAGGATTCGAATCGTATATTCAAAAACAGAACAGTGCCAGCACTTTAAAGAGATCGTCCATCCTGCTGTTCGCGAAACGCTCTGCTTCTTGAATCTTGATCAGGGCCTTGAAATACACCACGATGGTGATTTGCCCGCAAGAAGTGGCATAGGTTCCAGTTCTTCATTCACAGTAGGCCTTCTCCATGCCCTCTATGCTCATCAGGGCATCATGCCGAGTAAGCGTAAGCTTGCTTTGGAAAGCATTCACATAGAACAAAACATGATCCGGGAGAACGTTGGCTCGCAGGACCAAGTATGTGCAGCTTACGGTGGTTTAAATCAAATCATTTTTTCCAAAGATGGAGAGATAGAAGTTCGACCGATCACCCTCTCCATCAGCCGAACAAAAGAACTCAATTCACATTTAATGCTCTTTTATACCGGTATAAAACGTACCGCTTCTGAAATAGCCAGCGGCTATGTAACCGATATTCACAGCAGGTGCGAGCTTCTGGAAAGAATGCAAAGCATGGTAGACGAAGCCCTTGAAATATTGGTAACTGATTCTTCTATTCATAAATTCGGACAGCTTTTGCATGAGGCATGGATTCTCAAGAAAAGTCTCAGTTCCGAAGTGTCCAATACTCACATTGATGAACTTTACGACAAAGCCCGTGATGCGGGAGCGATTGGCGGCAAAATCACCGGAGCCGGTGGCGGAGGATTTCTGCTTCTTTTCGTTCCACCTGAGGCGCAAAACAAAGTCAGAGAAGCACTGAGCAATTATATCTATGTCCCTTTCAGTTTTGAGTACAATGGCAGTCAAATCCTCTTTTTTGAACCAGAGCGACAAGACTATGCTTTACTGCAAAAAGACAGAACCGTACGGACTATAACTTCTTTTAAAGAGCTTGATTCTATTAAAAAAATTAGAGAAAACAGAACATCATTACCATGAAGAAGACGAACTGGCCCTTAATGAAAAACAATATTACTCGAGAGGACCTGGAGGTTCTTATTGAATTTCTCAAAGGTATGCCCCGTCTCACACAATCGAGTAATGTCCAGGTTTTCGAATCTGAATGGTCCGACTGGCTCGGTGTACGTTACAGCGTCTATGTAAACTCCGGCTCATCAGCAAATTTGGTCACTATGGCCGCTTTGAAGCACCTCTATGGCAATGGGGAAATTATTGTTCCTACACTGACATGGGTCTCAGATATCACCTCCGTTCTTCAAAATGGGTTTAAGCCTATTTTTGTTGATATTAATCCGAGGAACCTTTGTATGAACGATGAACATGTAATTGCCAGGCTTTCTGGCAAAACCAGAGCCGTGTTTATAACACATGTTCAGGGCTTTAACGGTCTGACTGACCACCTGCTTTCAGAGTTAAAAAAACGAAACATTCCATTGATTGAGGATGTATGCGAGTCTCTTGGGGCAACCTTCAATGGGAAAAAACTGGGCACCTTCGGATTGATGTCCAATTTTTCTTTCTACTATGCACACCACATGAGCACTATTGAAGGTGGGATGGTATGCACGAATGATAAAAACCTTTACCAAACAATCCGTATGCTTCGTTCCCACGGAATGGTGCGAGAGTCGTCAAACGAGGCGCTGAGAAATAAATATGTTAATAAGTATCCCGCTCTCAATCCTGATTTTATTTTTGCCTTTGATGCCTATAATTTTCGTGGTACAGAGATTGGAGCCGTTATCGGACGAAATCAACTTAAGCGTCTTGATGACAGTAACTCTAAACGCAGGGAGAACTTTGAACTGTTTCTCAAAAATCTTGACCCTGACAAATATCGCACTGATTTTGATATTGATGGCAGTTGCAATTATGCTTTTAACCTGGTGATTAAGAAAGCAGATCCACGATTCAGGGATAAGGTTGAAAAGGCTTTAAGTGATGCCGGCGTTGAGTTTCGCCGAGGCAGTTCCGGCGGGGGAAACCAGCTCAGGCAGCCATATCTTGAGAGTATTGTTGTAGACAAGGAGTACCAAAAGTACCCGCAGGTTGAGCATATTCATTTTTACGGTTACTATATTGGAAATTATCCGGGACTGGAACCTCACAAAACATTATCTCTTTGTCAGCTTTTAAATAGCCTGTAATTGACCGGTTATTTTTTATTGTCTTTCAAAAATTATTTTTTGACTTTAAAAATTTGGTTACTACACATATAATGCCGTTAGTGCTTAACAGTTAACGACTGTGTTGTAGTAATTTAACTATATACAATAACCCTTAAGTTCTATTAATGGGCGGGTTTGGAAGATACATATGAAAAAACTAGCCAAGATGACAGATGATCTAATTGGCCAGCCTATGTTTCAACTATTAAAAAAAGCAAGACAAGTGGAAAAAGCAGGCCGAAAAATCCTCCATTTTGAAATTGGTGACTCGGATTTTGGGTCATTCTTGCATATTAGAGAAGCTACCAAAGAAGCTCTTGATAAAGACTATACACATTATGTTGACTCAGCGGGGATTATAGAGCTTCGAGAAGCAATTGCTGATCATATTGAAGAAACTTTACTCTTTAGGCCCGGTTTGGAACAAATTGTGGTTCTGCCTGCCAACGCTGTTATTGATTTTGTAATTCGATGTGTTGCTGAATCTGGAGAGCAAGTCATATTTCCAGATCCAAGTTTTTCAACTTATATAGCTGTGGCGAGCTATAACGGCGTGGAAAAAGTACCTGTACCACTTAAAGAGGAAAATGCTTTTCATTTGGACCCTGAGCAAGTGGCTAGAAGAATCACAGACAAAACACGCCTGTTAATCATAAATAGTCCCCATAATCCGACAGGAGCTGTGCTTGACAAAGATGAAATAAAGGAGATTTATCATATTGCTAAAGAGAGGGATATTTTCATTCTAAGCGATGAGGTATATTCGCGAGTTATTTATAATAAGTCTCACTATTCTCCAGCGACTTTTGACAAATGTAAAGAGAGAACCATAATATTAAATGGTTTTTCCAAAAGTTATTCTATGGCTGGATGGCGATTAGGTTATGCAATAGGTCCGGGAAAATTGGCTGAAAAAATAACTCTGTTGTTTCAAACCATATATTCCTGTTCTCCACACTTCACTCAGTATGCCGGTATCGCGGCATTAAAGGACAACCAACATCTTATTGAAGGCAGAATTGGAGATCTTAAAAGACTTAGAAATTTGATTGTAAAAGAGCTAAGTGAAATACCCGGCCTTACATGCTCGGTACCAGATGGTGCTTATTATGTCTTCCCCAATATCAGCGGTACTGGAATGACAAGTACAGAGTTTGCAGATTTTGCCCTGGAAAAAGCTGGTGTAGCTTTATTGCCTGGGACCTGTTTTGGTCAGTATGGTGAAGGTTATGTAAGACTCTGTTTTGCCAAAAAACCTGAAGTCATCAGGCAGGCATGCGCAAAGATAAGAGAGGCTTTGGGGAACAGGAAATCACCAATTAAAGTAGACACCAAAGCAACTTTTCGAAGGGAAGTTGATATACCTACACCTATTAGATAGATATATTTCCGAAGGGAAAAAACATGTTAGTCGCAGAATATATTTCCCAGTTTTTAAGCAAAAAAGGAATTAAAGATGTTTTTTTTATTGATGGTTCTGCATGCGCGAGTATGCTTGTAGCAGTTGCCCGAAATAAGAATCTTACCTACTATTGCCCTTTACATGAGCAGGCAGGATCGTTTGCTATAGATGGTTACTATAAGGCAAGCGGCAAGCTTTCTGCAATGATCGCGACTTCTGGTCCAGCAGGGCAAAATCTACTCAATGGGATTGCTGCATCGTTTTATGACTCAATGCCAGCTTTGTATTTCACCGGTCAAGTTAATTTGCGATTTATAAAACCATCTCCAACACTAAGGCAACGAGGTTTTCAGGAAAATGATGTTGTCGCGATGGCAAAGCCTATTACAAAATATGCGGTAATGTTAATGAAAGCTGATAATATCAGATATGAGTTGGAAAAAGCATATTACATAGCTACAACTGGGCGTCCAGGTCCTATTCTGATTGATGTGCCGATGGATATACAAAAAACAGATGTCGATGAAAACAAGTTACGACCGTTTGATGGGCATTCTGATCAAAAATGGAATTTGGAAGAAGTTAGGGGAAAAATAGATCGGTGTCTCCAGATATTTAGTAGAGCTGAAAGACCGTCAATATTGATAGGTGGAGGAGTATGGCTGGCCAGAGCAAATCAAGATGCCCTCAGATTAATAGAAGCTTTAAAGATACCTTTCTTTGTTACATGGAATATGATTGATTTTTGTGAAAACGACTATCCCCGTTATGGTGGTCGAGTTGGCACCTTTGGAGGCGATGGCAGAAATTTTGGAATCCAAAACAGTGACTTTTTATTGGCTATCGGTTCTAGAATATCGGGCAGGATTACCGGTGGTATGGTTCACACTTTTGCTAGGGCAGCAAAGAAAGTCTTCGTTGACATTGACCCTGAAGAGTTGAAGTATCAGGAGGTAAAAGCAGACCTGAATATTTGTTGTGACGCCAAAGTCTTTATTGATGAATTATTAAAGAAACTAAAAACCTTTCCTGTCAAAAAAGACCACTCTAAATGGGCGGAGAAAGTCAGCTATTGGAAACAAAGATACATTGTCTGCAGGCAGGAATACTGGGAGCAAAAAGATAGTGTCAACCCATATGTCTTTGTTAAGGTGCTTTCGGAAGAAATGAAGGATGGGGACGTATTGGTTCATGAGGCGGGGGGCAATTGTGTGATTACTTCGCAAGCATTTGAAGCAAAAAAGGGCCAAAGAATATTCTCAAATAATGGTAATTCTTCTCTCGGATATGCTTTACCTGCTGCTGTGGGGGCCTGTGTAGCTACAAAAAAACCAGTTGTCTGCATCACAGGTGACGGAGGGCTCAACTTCAACATACAAGAATTGCAAACGATTAAGCACTATAAATTGCCCGTTAAAATTATGGTTTTTAATAATTATGCCTATGGAATCACAAAGCTATACAGAGATACCAACTTCAATTCAGAGTATGCTGGTGTTGATGCCGAGCATGGTATGGAAAGTCCTGATTTTAAAAAGGTGGCAAATGCTTATGGCATAAAGGCGGTTCATATTAATAATCATGACCAGTTGAGGGAGAAAATTAAAGCTGTATTGGACGCTGATGAACCAGTTCTATGCGATATCAATATGGTTGGTTTTTATGATTATAAGCCTCGATTAGGATGGGGCACTCCTATTGAAGATCAGTATCCTTTTATTGATCGTGACGAATTTAGGGAAAACATGATTATTGACCCTGTAGAAGGCTGGGAAAATCCAGTTTATCCAGGAAGAATAAAATAATTTAGAGTCTCTAACGAAATGAAAGATTTTTAACAGATATGTCCGATAACATGAGTAGATAAGTGTTACTGATAAGAGTAAGGAGGCTGCTCATGGCAAAACCGATACTTAGAGCCTATCCTAATAACTCAGTCTATTGCGGCCGGCTGCAAAGCCCGATGCCGGTGTTGTCAGCCACAAAAACGTCCTCGACGTAGAGCAAACTACGCCTCCGGGCGTTTTTGGCCTGCCGCCTTGTCCTCGGACTTTTCGCTCGGCCTCATAACGACCAGGTTATTCGGATAGGCTCTTAATGACGAATTATGGGAAATCATAGAACCTTTAATCCCAGAGAAAAAAAGAAGATTCCGATATCCGGGACGAAAACCTCTGCCCGACAGAGCCGTATTGACTGGTATCCTGTTTGTACTCAAGACCGAAATCGGCTGGGAAGACCTGCCAAAAGAGATGGGTTGTGGCTCTGGTATGACCTGTTGGCGTCGCCTGCGAGATTGGCAAAAGGCTGGCGTGTGGGGCAAAATACACTATGTATTGCTGAGCAAATTGCGGCAGGCCGACCAAATCGATTTCTCTCGTGCGGTGGTCGACTCGATTTCAGTGCGAGCGGTTTTTGGGGGGCGAAAACCGGCCCAAACCCCACGGATCGGGGCAAAAATGGCTCGAAACACCATATGGTGACCGACTCCAATGGTATCCCTTTGGCGATGAGATTGACCGGAGCCAACCGTCACGATGTAACACAGTTGCTGCCGTTGGTTGATGAGATTCCTCCTATTGCCGGCAAGGTCGGCAGGCCGCTTCGGCATCCGGCATCTTTGCTGGGTGATCGAGGTTACGACAGCGAACCACACCGCCAACAACTTCGCCGAATGGGCATCCAGCCGGTGCCGGCTCAAAGACGCACCGATAACGGCAGTGGTCTTGGGATTTATCGGTGGGTTGTTGAACGCAGTCTTTCGTGGTTGCACCAGAATCGGCGTCTTCGCATCCGTTATGTAGGTTGTATTAAAATCTGTTGGAACCATTTGGCAAATTGCTCATTTTGTTAGAGGCTCTTATTATTCGCAGAGATTTTTCACCAATTTACATGGGGACAAAATAAGATGGCCGAGGTTGATATCCTTATTGTCAAACCTGGCAGTCAGCAACAAATCTATGGTGAACTTAGTTCTTTTGATTTAACTGCTATAGAACCGCCCCTGTGGGCAGCTTTATTGGCGGCTTATTTGAGGAATCTCGGGTATTCTGTAGAACTCTTTGATGCTGAAGTAGAGCAGATGAGCCATGAAAAAACTGCAGAAAGAATCAAAGAAATTGCTCCGGTGTTGGCTGTTATCTCAGTTTCCGGCAGCAATCCCTCTGCTTCGACAATGAACATGTCCGGTGCAGGCAATATTGTACAGCAGCTCAAACGGGTCGCACCTGAAATCAAAACAATTTTCCACGGATTGCACCCTTCCGCCCTTCCTGAGCGCACCTTACAGGAAGAAGCGGCAGATTTCGTCTGTCAGGGAGAAGGGTTCCATACGCTTTCTGCTTTAATTGACGCTCTTAAAGCACAATCAAACAGTTTCCAGATTGAAGGTCTTTGGTATAAGCAGGATGGCCGAATTATATCCAATCCGATGGCAGCGGTATTCAAACATCTTAACGATTTGCCAATGCCAGCGTGGGACCTTTTGCCAATGAAAAATTATCGTGCGCATAACTGGCATTGTTTTGATAATATTAAAGCCAGGCGACCTTATGGTGTGATCTATGGAAGCCTAGGCTGTCCGTTCAACTGTTCTTTCTGTTGCATAAACACTATCTTTGGTAAGCCTGGAATACGTTATCGTAGCTGCCAGAATATTGTTGATGAAATAGATTTCCTTGTAACAAATTATGGCATTCGAAATATCAAGATTATGGATGAAATGTTTGCCATTAATGAAAAACGTGTCATTGACTTATGCGACTTGATCATCGAAAGAGGATATGACCTAAATATGTGGGCCTATGCTCGTGTTAATACCATAACACCTGCAATGCTTGCTAAAATGAAACAGGCAGGTATCAATTGGATTGCCTATGGATTCGAAACCGGCAATAAACGTGTTTTGAAAGGCATAAACAAGGGGTATGATCTAGATATCGTAGATGAAGTAGTGAGAATGACTTATGATGCAGGCCTTTATATTGGGGCAAACTTTATTTTTGGACTGCCAGATGATGATTTGGATAGTATGCAGGATACCCTGAAAATGGCTCTTGACATAAATGCAGAGTGGGCAAATTTGTATACGGCAATGGCTTATCCTGGCTCTAAACTTTATACTGAATCAATTGAAAAAGGTGCCTCGCTCCCAGAAACATGGGAACAATACTCTCAATATAACTATGACTCCCTTCCAATGTCCACCAAATATCTCAATGCGGGGGAGGTGCTAAGTTTCAGGGATTATGCTTTTCACGCGTACTTTGAAAATCCACGTTATTTGAGTAAAGTAGAAAACCTTTTCGGTTTGGAAGCAGCTCAGCATATCAGAAAAATGACCACCCACAGACTGAAAAGAAAACACACTCAGTATCACGACGTTGTAATTAGCTGACTGAAACAATCCGGGAAGGAAATGTAAACTTACTTTAGTTAACAGGAGCTTCTAATGTCGATTTTTATTATTGCTGAATTAGGAATTAACCATAATGGTGATTTGCAAATCACGAAAAAGCTAATCGATGTAGCAACGCTTGCGGGGTGTGACGCTGTCAAATTCCAGAAACGTACCGTTGATAAGGTATATACAAAGGAGTTCCTCGATTCTCCCCGCGAAAGCCCCTGGGGAACCACCCAGCGCGAGCAAAAAGAAGGGTTAGAGTTTGGAAGGGAAGAGTACGATGAAATAGATAAGTATTGTAAGGAGAAAGGAATTGCATGGTTTGCTTCCGCCTGGGATATTGAAAGCCAGAGATTCTTAAGGTCTTACGATCTGAAATACAACAAGATTGCCTCAGCTATGATTGTGCACGAGGGTTTGCTCCGGGAAGTGGCCCCGGAAAGAAAACATACCTTTATCTCCACAGGGATGAGCTCTCTAAAAGAAATCGACCGAACAGTGCAGATTTTTCATGACGCTAATTGTCCTTTTGAATTAATGCATTGTGTCTCCACATATCCGATGACGGATGAAGATGCCAATCTGAGTTGCATAAAAAGATTGCGTGCTCGCTACAAATGCAACGTTGGCTACAGCGGTCACGAAGTCGGCCTGGCTATATCTTATGCGGCTGCAGCTTTTGGGATTACTTCATTAGAAAGGCATATAACGATTGACCGTGCTATGTATGGCTCAGACCAAGCGGCTTCGGTCGAACCGGCAGGTCTTATTCAACTAGTTGGAGCTATCAGAAAGATTGAAAAAGCTATGGGAGACGGCAGGAAAAAAATGAACATCAAAGAAATCCCAATCGCACAAAAGTTAAGATCGCATATTCCCTGGGAATCACATATGCGAGTGTGAGGGATTCTATGGCTTCAGTAGCTGCAATAATTCCTGCCAGAGCTGGCTCGAAGGGCGTGGTGGACAAAAATATCAAACCTTTGGCCGGCAAACCTCTTATGGCCTACAGCATCAAGGCAGCACGCCTTGCCAAAAACATTGACAGGGTTATTGTTTCTACTGATTCTGAGAAATATGCTGCCATAGCTAGAGAGTATGGCGCAGAGGTCCCTTTTTTACGTCCACAAGCAATATCCACGGATACCAGTCCAGATTATCAATTTCTCAAACATGCTCTTGATTGGCTTATGGGCAATGAAGGGACTCTGCCGAAGTATTTGGTTCATCTCAGGCCGACGACGCCGTTGCGTGAAGTACGTTATATTGACTTGGCTGTCGAAACGATTAGAAGGAACAGTAATGCTACTGCGCTGCGGTCTGTTCATGAAATGTCTGAGTCTGCTTACAAAACGTTTGAGATAGAGGGAAGTTACCTTAAACGTGTCGGAGTGGATTCTTTTGACGTGGATGCTGCCAATGAGCCTCGTCAGAAATTCAATAAAACCTATGAGGCAAACGGATATGTTGATGTAATAATTAGTGAGTATGTAATGAAACACCAAAAGATACACGGAAATCATGTTCTTGGATATGTTACTCCCCGTGTCACAGAAGTAGATGCCGAGGATGATTTTAATTACCTTGAATACCAGATAACTGTAAACAACAAGATTGTTAATAAACTGTTTGGATGACAAACGTGACATATATATTTTCGAAAAAACCGATTGAAGTCCCATTCGTTGATACTAAGTACCGTAGAATAAAGACCCCTATCCCCTGCCCTGGAACCGAAACCATTCTTAGTGAACTTGCCAGGTACGAATCCAGGTCGATGCATGGCCAGTTACCCATAGTTTGGGATCGGGCTGAGAACTTTCAGGTATTTGATAAGCTTGGTAATTGCTGGATCGATTTCACCTCTACCATATTTTTAACAAATAGTGGCCATTCCAACCCAACCGTTATTAAAGCCATCCAAAGGCAACTAGATCAAAAATTAATCCATACCTATAACTTTGCTCACGAAATCCGTGCAAGATTCTTAAAAAAATTAGTTGAAATAACTCCACCTTATCTTGAGAAAGCATTTTTACTGTCGGCCGGTACAGAAGCAACTGAATGTGCTATTAAACTTATGAGGATGCATGGGCAAACCATCAGGAGATCTAAGTTAGGGATTATTTCATTTATAGGTTGTATGCACGGTCGGACCATGGCAGCCGAAACGCTCAAAGGTGATCAGTCGTCTTCGGCCTGGATTGGGTATAAGGACCCGAACATTTATCATTTACCCTTTCCTTATCCTTGGAGTGCAAGCGGTGAGCCTCAAGATTACGACTGGGCCAAACATTTTCAAAGGGATGTAGAGCAGCTCCAAGCCAAGGGAGTAAACTTTGAGAGTATTTGTGGTTTTATTATTGAGTCCTATCAGGGCTGGGGGGCGGTTCTATATCCTAAAGGCTATGTAAAAGCAATTGTGGATTTCGCGAAAAAGTACGATGTATTAACAGTTTTTGACGAAATCCAAGGTGGGTTTGGAAGAACAGGGAAATTATTTGTATATCAACACTATGACGTAGAGCCGGATTTGGTGTGTCTTGGTAAAGCATTAAGCGGAAGTTTGCCTTTGTCAGGGGTGATGGGCAGAAAAGTAATAATGGATTTGCCTGAGATTGGTTCGATGAGCAGCACACATTCGGCAAACCCGCTTTGCTGCGCTGCGGGCTTAGCAAATATAGAAGAGATAGAAGAAAAGAATCTTGTTGAAGAATCTGCTCGAAAAGGTCTCATCCTGCATTCGCATCTAAATAAGCTTAAAGATAAATACCCAGACTATATCTCGTGGGTATTAGGGAAGGGATTATTAGCAGCGATTATCATTACAAATCCCAAGACTCATAAGCGGGATGGTTTGTTAGCCAGCAGGATTTGTGAAAAAGCGATGCAACAGGGTTTATTGCTTGTTTACACCGGCAGAGAATCTATAAAAATCGGCCCACCTTTGACAATCCCGGATGAAGCACTTACTGAAGGTTTGGGTGTATTAGAGGAATCCATCGCAGAAATGGATAAAGAAATTAGGAAATGAAAGCCATAAGACATGCCGGCATTGTCATAAGCGATTTGGAAAAAGCGCTGCATTTCTATCGCGATTTGCTCGGCCTTAAAGTAGCCAAGAGAATGGATGAATCGAGTGATTACATTGATAAAATTTCCGGCCTAAAAAACGTTAGGGTTACAACCGTGAAATTAGCTGCAGATGATGGGAATTTGATTGAACTTTTATATTATCATTCGCACCTGAGAAAAGTAGATGCCGAAAAGGAAATATGTCAGATCGGCATTTCACACGTGGCCTTTGCAGTTGAAAACCTTGACGTCGAATACGAAAGATTGTCAAAGGCAGGGGTTCAGTTCAACTACCCCCCTCAGACCTCGCCCGATGGTTATGCCAAGGTGACGTTTTGTAAAGATCCTGATGGTACACCGATCGAATTAGTAGAAGAGATTTAGTGTATCGAGCGATTATGGTACAGACAGATTACACTTCTGTTGTATACGGGGAGCAAAGGACGCCAAGAACGGATTATCCACATCAATTAGTGTCTTACCTGATGGACAGATTCAGTATAAGACCTGGTGATTGCCTTCTGGAGATTGGATGTGGGCGGGGTGATTTTCTATTATCATTCCACAAATTGGGCTTAAAATGTGCCGGTGTGGATATAGAAAGAAGAAGTATTGAATTGCTGCCGGGGCTGGATGTGAGGCATTGTGACATATCTGAGCAGTCATTGCCATTTGACGATAATACATTTGATGTTGTTTATCATAAGTCACTTATTGAGCATCTTCATTCCCCGCTCAACCTTATTGAAGAAACCTATCGAGTATTAAAATCCGGGGGTATCACAATTATCCTGACGCCGGACTGGGTGAGTCAAATGAAGGTTTTTTATGAAGATTTTACACATTGCAGGCCTTACGATGTGACGGCACTTAAAGATTTATTAAGAATTAAAGGATTTTCGGAGGTTCATACGGAATTATTCTATCAATTGCCAATTGTTTGGCGGTCTCCCCTTGTAAGGATTTTGTGTAAGTTATTACAATTATTCATTTCGGTACCAATAGCAAGGAGGCTAACAAAATTAACGCGAGTAAAATTTTTCAGATGGTCTGTCGAGTTGATGGTATTGGGGATGGGATATAAGTAATTGAACAGAAAGAAACCAATTCAGAGAAATATAAAACGGCCATTCACGAAACTAAGAAGCATAAGGCTTCTGGTGTTGGATTTTGATGGAGTTATGACTGATAACAAAGTTATAGCAGACGAAAATGGCAAAGAATCCGTTGTATGCAACAGAAGTGATAGTCTTGGTATTGAAATGTTGAAAAAAAAGCTGGATTTTCGAGTAGTTGTCATTTCAAAAGAACGTAACAAGGTTGTTGCAGCAAGGTGCAAGAAATTAGGTGTTGAATGTATTTATGGATCGGATGACAAGATGAAAGACCTTAAAAGGGAAGTTGAAAAGAGTAACATTCGCTCCAAAGAGGTTTGTTTCGTCGGAAACGATGTCAATGATTTGGAATGCATAAGTCATGCTGGCGTAGGAGTAGCAGTAGCTGATTCACACCCAAGTGTTTTAAAAGCGGCTAAGCTGATAACCACTAAGAGGGGTGGCAATGGAGCAGTTAGGGAGGTCTGTGATTGGATATTGGAATCAAGGAAGTGTAAATGAACTATTTAAGTACTTTATTTTCATTGCGGGAAAAAGTGGCTTTAGTCACAGGTGCAGCAAGAGGTAATGGAAAAGCAATTGCTGAAGGGTTTCTTTGGGCAGGAGCTGTAGTTTACTTCATAGACGTTCTAAAGGAAGATCTCCTGTTTCTCAAAAATCAGATGCAAAGCAATAAGGCAAAGTTTATTACAGCCGATGTTGCTGATTTTGCATTGATGAAAGATATCATGAAAAATATTTACGAAGATGAGAGAAGATTAGACATTTTAGTTAATAACGCTGGCGTTACATTACCAGGGGCATCTGACACTTACAGCGACGATAAGTGGGAGAAGACTCATAGGATAAATTTGAAAGCCCCATTTAGACTTTCGCAAATGGCGGCTGAGCATATGAAAAATCGAGGTGGTGTAATAATCAACATAACGAGTTTATGTTCAGAATTGGGGTTTTCTAATAATCCTGCGTACGTAGCATCCAAAGGGGGTTTGAAGCAGTTAACAAAAGCTCTGGCAAGAGACTGGGCTGAATACAACATAAGAGTCAACAATTTAGGATTGGGTTATTTTAAGACTGATATGACTATAAAAAGTTGGAAGGATAAAAAACTAGGGCAGGAAAGGGCGGAAAAAACAATGCTTGGAAGATGGGGTGAGTCAAGCGACCTTGTTGGTCCTGCCATATTTCTTGCCTCTGAAGCTTCAAAGTACATAACTGGTCAGGATTTATACGTAGATGGTGGTTGGCTGGCGAAAGGCATTTAATTTATGCTGGTGAGTCTAAAAAGGAAAGAATAGCTGAGCTGGTATATAGAATGAAACGGTACTTATCAAGATATCTATATGTTTTGGGCACCAGACGAAAGAATTTAATAGCTCTGATTGGTCTGTTTCTGACATTAGCATTTCTGGATTTAATCGGGATCGGCCTGATTGGTCCATTTATAGCAGCCCTAAGTGCTCCTGAGACATTAAGCCATTCTGCTACTTGGCAGATGTTCAAATCTTTGCTTTGGAACACTGACGACCATACAGCTCTTACTATGCTCAGTGTTATCCTTATTTTGATTTTCTACGTTAAAAGTTGTGGCTCATTCTGGGCTCAGAGATACATTGTTAAATTCAGCTATAACCGTCAAAGTGATCTGATGAGCACCTTGATGTCCACATACCAAAGGATGTCGTATCAGCATCATATTCAACATAACAGCGCGGCTCTCATCCAAGCTATTATCCGTCACACCGATGTCTATACAAGTCAGACATTGATAGCTTCATTGCGACTCAGCTCGGATGCTATTGTGCTCCTGATAATACTGATTTTTCTTGCCTGGACAAATCTCATTGCTATGGTTTCTATGGTTTGCCTACTTGTAGTTGTTGCCGTGATATACGGTAAAATCGTAAAGCACCGGATTCAACGTTCGGGCAAACATATGGCCGACTCACAGAAAGAAATTATTAAAAGTATAAATCAAGCCGTTGGCGGGTTTAAAGAAATCCGACTGCTCGGAATAGAAAAGTATTTTCAAAATAAAGTTAAAGAAAAAGGGGCCGTTTTTGCAAATGCCGGAGCAACATTTCGTGCCTTGTCATCGCTTCCTCGATATTTCATCGAATCTACCATGGTCACGTTCTTTGCTGGCATGGCCATCTTTACCATACTGTTAAGACAGAACACAAGTGTTTTTCTGCCAACGTTAGGTGTCTTTGGAATGGCCGCTATTCGACTGATGCCGTCTGTGAACGTAATTGTTGCGAGTATAAATGATATGCGTTATTCAAAATACGCAGTAGATGAGCTTTATGAAGACTTGGTTAAATTTAATGAGGACAGAGAAAATACTCATATAACCAGTAATCAATTAGCTGATATACAAGGAGAAAAGGACATAAAGGTTACGTTTGAAACAATATCGATGAATGACGTTAGTTTCAAATACCAGAAAGCTGCCGATTTTGCAGTTGACGGAGTGACTATCACAATCCAACGAGGCAAATCGATAGGGTTGATTGGAAGATCTGGCTCTGGCAAAACCACGCTTGTCAATGTGCTGCTTGGTTTTTTGCCTCCGCAGAAGGGCACTATTAAAGTTGATGGTCAGGTTGTAAATAATAATACTCGGTGTTGGTTCAACATGTTTGCTTATATACCTCAGGATGTTCACCTTGTAGATGATACGATACGTCGTAACATCGCTTTAGGAATTGCAGACAGTGATATTGATAAAGAAAAGCTTTTCAGGGTGATAAAAGATGCGCAGCTTGAACAATTGGTGCGGCAGTTGCCGGCGGGTGTTGATACCATGGCAGGAGAACGTGGTGTGCTATTATCAGGAGGGCAAAAGCAGAGAGTGGCTCTGGCACGGGCGTTTTACTATGACCGAGAGATAGTTGTTATGGATGAAGCTACGGCTGCGCTGGATAATGAAACTGAACGACAAATCGTCGAGGCTATTAAAAATCTTAAAGGCCAAAAAACATTAATTGTAATTGCACACCGTTTTACAACAGTACGCAATTGTGATGTCATATATAAGTTAGATTCTGGAAAAATTGTTGCTGTGGGTGATTTTGAAACCGTTGTTGGCAAACACTAACCTTTTACTTCTAATCAGCGTATGTTGTTGCAAAGCTTTAAAATCAGGATTAAACGTATTCCACCTGTACGGTATTTTCACAATGAGATAACCTATTGGAAATGGTTGTGTTGTAATAAACCAGTTCCTCCTCCGCCCATAGTTAAACAGATGGTTATTGAAGAGTACGCTGGTAAATACAACGTTCCTGTTTTTGTTGAGACCGGCACCTATCGGGGAGATACAATTTATGCCGTTAAAAATCTGTTTGGCAAAATATATTCTATAGAGCTTGATGCCACACTTTATGAAAAAGCTAAGCAGCGTTTTTCAAAGTATCCGAACATTTCGATACTGAGAGGAGACAGCGCCAAAGTATTGCCGGATATATTATCTGCAATAAAACAACCCTGTCTTTTTTGGCTTGATGCTCATTATTCAGGAAAGGGCACTACCAAGAGTGACAAAGAGACACCAATATGTGAAGAGATTGATATTATTGCCCGCTGTTTGAAAGTAAACTGTGTAATACTTATAGATGATGCCAGAGACTTCAAAGGGCAAAATGATTATCCAGCCTTGGAAAAATTGAGACAGTTCGTACTAAGCAGATATCCTGCTCATACATTTGAAGTTAAAGATGATATTATCAGAATTTATGAAGATAAATAAACGTTGTATAATAAATTTCAGACAACCCGTGCGGATGCAGATTTTTCTGTAATCAGCGAAAACCAGAAACTCGTTGTTTTTCTTTGTCCCGGCCCGGAATACCTGTTTTTTACCTCAGGGATTTTTTATGCGTGGGAATTGGCTTCACGGTATAACGTAATTTTATTGCTTGATTTCCCATTTCGAAAGGTAGAGATACTTGACGGTTTAAAAAAAGAGGGGGTCATAAAAGATTATTTGTCTGTTGATACATCGCAAGGCACTCTATCTTTGATTACAAAATATAAAAAGCATCGAAGTTATTACAAAACAAGTAAATTTCTGTTTAGGAAATACCAACCAGTTGCAATCTTTCTACATAGCGATATACCACCATTAAATATTTATTTATTCGAGGAGGCTTTTTCAAAAAACATTCCCCGTTTTATATATAAAGCGAGCGCTGTTCTTTCCGACGGCAATCTTGAGGTTGACACTCTGAAAATGTTGCAAAAAGTAAAGTTGGCAAGAAAGTACAAGCTGCCGTATTGGATGGCAGGCTGTTGCTATGAAATCAAGCTCTTTATTGGGTACTGCTTAAATTACTGGTTGCTGCCATACCTGAATAAAGGCCATATATTTAAACCGAGACTAAATCCGTTTCGTAAAGAAGGCCGGTGGCTCAATTGCAGTAAGAACTATTTTGATTACAGTCTTACACACACGGATAAGGAACGAAAAGCCCTTTTAGAAACTACTGGAGAAGAATGTAATGTTATTCAATTTCCAATGATACAGGTCGGCGGGAAAGTTTTCAATTTCCTATATGGCTCCATTAAAGAGCAAGATATGGTTTTGGTATTGCCCACAGATGGGGAAGCCGATTATATAATGAAAACCCAAAGAGTATCAAAAGATATTGCAGTTAAGCGTTATTACAAAAAATGGGTCGAGGCTATAAATATTATCGCTGATAAACTCCCTTCGCATAAAATCGGCGTCAAATTCAAATCCAATGAAGACCACGAGTTGTTTAAGCAATACCTTGCTCGGCTGGGATTAGGTGGAAGGATTATCATTATATCACCAGCAGAGGACACTAATGCCCTTATCTTGAAATCAAATGTTATTGTAAGTACTATTTCGACGGTTCTTTGGTGGGCTAACTTTTTACAGTCGAGAAAATGCCTGATTAGTCTGGATTTGTTCGACAATCCTTCCGGCAATTACTATGAAAACGTCAACGGAATCCTGCATTTTAACAGCACCGAAGCATTGAAGAATTTCAACTTTTCGGAAATTCCACCACAACACGAGAAAATCGAATCTAAAGTTACGCTAACCCAGTTCATGCAGACGCATGTGGGACTATAAAAAATATATTGGATTGATGGCAACACTATAACTCAACTAAGAAGAATGAACTAATATGTTTATAAAACTTGATCAGTCAGTAATTAATTTACTCTGCTGTCCATTCTGCAAGCTAAGATTAAATATAGAAAAAGATGATTTTATTTGCACTAATTGCCATACCAAATACCCTAAAATAAATGTAAACGTTGGGGATCATGAGGAAGAGACATATGATTTTAGAATTTCTCCCCCATCTTATTGTGTTCCAGAGACATTAAATCGATGGAACGAAGGACAAAAGGATTACGAACAGTTTGATGGGGAATGGGCTGTGCGGGATAAGTTAAATCTTTATCTTGATGAGATTAACAGCGTATATGAAATATACACGCAGGAATTTAATATACAAGGCTCTATACTAGACGTTGGCGGACATCAAGGAAGACTTCGACATTTTCTAAAAGATCAGCGAACTTCGCTATATGTTTCCGTAGATCCATTTTTGAATGTCTTTGAAAATATTCAATATCAACCCAATCTAATTAAGGCTTACCCATGTTTATCTGAACCCTGTAACTTTCTTGTATGTCGAGCCGAAGAGCTACCATTTATAAGTAATGCGTTTGATTGGGTGCATATGAGATCTGTTGTTGATCATTTTGAAAACCCCTTTAAGGCTTTTAAGGAAGCTTATCGGGTTCTAAAGCCACAAGGAAATTTAATGATTGGTTTGGCAATTATGAAAAAAGATGGAAAAAGTACTGTACTTTTAAGAATAAAATCAAAAATTGAAAGAGAAGGTATAACTAGTTTTTTTAAAGCAGTTCAAAAGAGAATTTGCGGTGTTATTAGCAAAAGAACCAAAATATATGGCGATCACCATCTATTTCGTTTATCCGTTGAGCAACTAAGAGATATTTTATCTGTAACTGGCTTTACGGTGACAAAAGAACATTGGCAAAAACCCCCACTCAATTATTGTATTTATTTAACTGCACGGCCAAAGAAATAAATTGGCAAGTAAAATGACTTAAACTGTAAAAGGCAAGATAAAGATATTCAATTGTCAAAGTTTTGTTAATCATTAGCTATAACATAAAATCAAGAGTGAATAGGTTTTTAAAATCCCTTTGGACGTATAAATGTTTGAAGATTTGATTTCAGTTCGTAACCCGAAAATCTCAGTTATTAGTCCATCCTTGAATCACGGCAGATTTCTGGTAGATACAATAGAGTCGATTCTTAGCCAATCTTATAGAAATTTTGAGCACATAGTTATTGACGGCGGTTCTAAGGATAGCACAATCGATATTCTCAAGCGATATCCACATATTAAATGGATTTCTGAAAAAGACGAGAACATGACGGAAGCGTTCAGAAAAGGGTTTGATATGAGTACCGGAGAATATATTATTCAGTGCTGTGTTTCGGATGGTTTTTTAGATAAGGACTGGTTCAAGCGATGCGCCGAGGTGCTGGAATCAGATATAGAGGTGTCATTGGTCTGGGGATTGCCCCAATACATGTTGGAAAACGGCAGCCTTTCTACTATCTCATACGCAGAACTCTTAAACTTACCGATGCCACAAAAAACAGATTTCCTCCCCTTTTGGCTGGCGACAGGTTTTTTTCCCCCTGAAGGCAATTACTGTATGCGTCGTGAGGTTTTCGATATCTGTTTCCCCAGGTGTCAGCCGGACGCTCCTTACCAGGAACATCCCGTACTGGGCGTCATTTATAATTTTAATTCCCTCGGTTATCTGCCCTACTTTATTCCTGTCGTAGCTAATTACGGAAGAATTCACAAAGATCAGCGAGGCCGGAGACGTTGCCATATTGAAAAACCTTTTGAAACCAAATATTACAAAAATATAAAAGCATATAGCAGACAGGTCTTTAAAGGAAAGACAAAGCACTGTTTTAGAAACGGTGCTTCTGAAGTAATCAGGACGATGGATTTAGATGAACTCAAATGCTACAGAAAAAAAACAAGAAAATATCGGCTCACTCAATCTCTTCTCTGGCGTGCTAATCCTGCTTTATTACATAAAAAACTATCTCAATATAGTCTTAAAGAATTTGGGTCTTTATTGTATGAAAAGTTATTCAGGCTGTAAAAATGTATCAGCTTAAATGCGGTTTCTTGAAAAAAACGGAGCAGAAACGCATGAGTATAAAAAGATTTCAATATCTAATAAAGGTTTTGCTAATTGAAGATTAAGGTCGCATCATTATATTCATTGCAGGCTTTGCTTATCGGCATTGTGATTGCTTTAGTCTATCTGCAAATGATTGCAGTCCCGGTGTTCAGGGGACAAAGTGCTCTTTATCCATTTTATGTTGGCGACGCCACGCTGTATATGGACCCAATACACGCGTATGATTATCTTCGAAACATAGGAAGGGAATTCTTTAGTATTAATAGATCTAATATGCTTGGGATGCTTTTACTTGGAAAAGCAGCCTTGTGGATCAGCCCGCAAAGTCCCGAATATGTTGTATTTTGTTTCAACATTCTTGTTCTGGCGGCAACTATTAGAAATTTTCAGCATATATTCCACTTTTACAAGTCTGATAAATATCGTTTGTTCCTATTGCTATTTTTAATGAATCCTCTGGTGCTAATGGGTACTGTGGCACTGAATAAAGAAATATGGGGATTGTTTTTTATAAGTTCGTTTCTAAAATACAGGTTATACAAAAAAAATGTATGCTATTTTATAACAGCAGTTATTAGTTTTTTTATTAGAGATATTTATTCTATTGCAGGTATTCTTTTTTTTCTCTTATCGACTTTGAAAATACGTAAGTTATATTATCTTATACTTATTTCTTTATTGGCCCCTTTTGTTGTAAGCCATCGCATAGTAGAATACTTCTTAATTGAGGGACAGGATGCGAGTTCAATTGGTTTTACGGTATTCCTCCATAAGATTCAATCCTTGCCGTTTGGTTACTTATTTGCTTATTTCCCAAAGCTGATATTAGATATGTTTGGACCATTAAATCCAATCCGCTTTACTGATATTGATTCAAAAAATTGGGTTGGTATTTTTACTATGATTTCGGCCGTGTTATTTTTGTCCTTTTTCTCAATTGTTTTATACAAGATTTTTATGAAAAAAAAATTTACCCCGGTTTTTGTAAATTTATTTTTTTCTTATACTTTTATAGTCTGTATAACTCCTTATATTATACATCGATATATTTTCCCCATATATCCTATCTTAATGATGCTGTCTTTATTATACCCTCAACAAGTCACTGATGTTAAGTGAGGGTGGACTTATTTTATGTTGATATTTTTTAGTAGAGGAAAGAATAAGTTTGCTAAAAAGAATACTGGCTGTTATTTGGCCATCTAATTTATTAAATCCGCAACAAGAGATTGATGCTTGGGTCGCCAAAAAGCGCGCTGAATTGCCTGCTGGCGCTAGAATAATAGATGTTGGGGCTGGCCCTCAACCCTACAGAAAATGTTGTAAGCATTTAAAGTATGTATCACAAGATTTTGCAGCCTATGATGGCAAAGGCGATGGTGCAGCCTTACAGGCAAAGGGATTTTCTTATAACGGGCTTGATATTGTCTCTGACATCTGCTCTATTCCAGAACCAGATGAGTCATTTGATGCTATACTTTGCACTGAAGTCTTCGAACATATCCCTGATCCACCGAGTGCACTTAAAGAATTCTTTCGATTATTAAAGCCAGGTGGGAAAATTATTTTAACAGCGCCCTTTTGTTCACTTACGCATTTTTCTCCATTCCATTTCGCATCGGGATTTAACAGTTACTGGTGGAAGCATTGGTTGCAAAGAGTAGCCTTTAGTCATTTTGAGATCACTCCATGTGGAGGTTTTTTTGATTTTCTGGCACAACTTGTGAAAATCACACCCGGTATAACATCGAAATATTCAAAAAGATATTTGATAACTTATTTACTTATGCCCGTATCATTTTTGCTTATATTGCTACTTTCGCTTGCTAAAGGCAGAAAGGACAGCTCAAGTGAGTTAGTTTGCCTTGGATATTTTGTTTATGCTAAAAAGTGAGTTCTTAAAAGAGCTTCGGACACTTTTATGGTAATTGTAAATTTAAATGGCGGTCTTGGAAATCAGCTTTTTCAGTATGCCGCGGGTAAGGCAATGTCCCAAATAACGGGTAGACCGCTATCATTAAATATAGCAAAATACTCAAAAAAGAAAGGGAGAAGAGTTTTTCAGTTGTTTGACGCCGTAGAAGATAATGGTTTCACGCAAGTTGTTAATGAGCAGGATATGCTCCTCGTGAAATACGAAATACTCCTTAAGCGTCTCAATTTTAGAATAAAGAAGAAAGGCATGGTTGTTGTTTCGGAAAATAATTTCTTCGATTGCTTAAGCCATCGATATGATTCGTATGATTTACTGTTTGATGGTTATTTCCAGGATACTCGGTATTTTCTCGGCTATAAAATTGCTGACTTGGTTACCCTGCGTAAATTTAATACATCACTGACATCTCAGACAAGCAAAAAGATAATCGCAATTCATGTAAGACGAGGCGATTATTTACTTTCCAAACATCGTATTCATGGCATCACCCCGTGGTGTTTTTATGAGCAAGCCTTAACAGAGTTGGGACCTCCCTTTCCTGATGCACTGATTGCATTGTTTTCTGATGACAAAGAGGTTGTACCCCCTTTTCGAGTTGATATACGGGTAAGCGACCTTATGCTCAAGGACAGAGATGAGTTTTTGCTGTTTGCAAAAAGTGATGCCTTTGTTATTCCAAATTCAACGTTTGCATGGTGGGCGGCCGCCTTATCCGGGTCTGCCTTTGTTTACGCACCGAAACATTGGTGTGTAAATCGAGACGCTCCAGAAAGCTTTTTCCTCAAGCATTGGAGGGTCCTCTGTTGTTAGGTTTTTGCTCAAACGAAAACCCGGTAGTTCATAATAAGGGAAAAATAATCGTGCTGAGGTCAAAATTGATTGGCTTGAGTGGATTTTTTTGTGTGTTGTGCGGAGCTTTTGTTATATGGTTTTTTAGTATTTTATTATCAAGTAGGAGTTAAGACGATAATAACGAATATTGTGAAAAATGCCAATGTGGATATGTTCTTAAATAGTTACTATTCTTGTGGATTGTTCCATTTTTAGAAAGCTTTCGCAAAAACAGCTTAAAGAAAGGGGGAAAAATCATAGAGTGAAAAATCAGCCTTTAGTGTCCATCATAATACCGGCGTACAACGCTGAGAAGTATATTGCGAGAGCGATTGATAGCGCATTACAGCAGACATACAAGAATATTGAGATTATTGTTGTGGATGATGGGTCTACGGATAATACGGCCAAAATTGTAAAATCATATTCAGAGTCTATAATTCTATATCGTTATCAAAGAAATCAAGGTATAGGCGCTCCGAGAAATAACGGTATAGCAATTAGCAAAGGGGAGTATGTCACTTTTCTGGATGCCGATGACTGCTACTTGCCGGAAAAAGTAGAAAAATTAGTAGACTTTTTTTGCCAGAATCCCAGCTACAGTATTGCATACGGCAATGTTCTTCATTTCTTCAGCCAGAATCCTAATAAATTTTATAGGCTCAAGTATACGGGCTACACAGGTGATGTTCTGGAAAGGTTGTTAAAGGGGACGTTTATTAACATCAATTCTATTATGATATCAAGGGATCTATTTGAAAAGAATGGCATTACTTTCACGGGAAAACGATATTGTCCTGAGGATTATGAATTATATCTGCAGTTTGCACTGCTTGGGTATAGATTTGGATACATTGATTCAGACTTGGCCATTGTCGAAATTCGTTCTGATAGCACAACAAGCATGGATGTTCAGGCAATAGTGAAAAGGAATACCATAGAAATAATACAGAAAGTATCGGCACAGATGCCTGAGAAACCCGAGCTTCAAAAAACTATTGCCAATCGGTTAAAATCGCTCCATCGTAAATTAGCCATCGCATATCTCATGCATGGAGAAAAGAAAGCTTTCCTTAAAACTTTGACTCACTTAGTGAATCCTGCCCTGAAAGCACTTCTCTTCTTCCCGTGTGTATTCGTAATGGTGTTCCCTACATCTGTACTGAATCGTTTGATTCCGATAATCTGGCAAATCAATAGAAAAAGGCACTTTTCAGTTGTTGAGCATCTCCCGGATTGCATGAAATATGAGTGATGGATATGGACAAGCCTTTAGTCAGCATCATAATGCCTACTTACAATAGGGCCAATTTAATTCTGCCTTCCATAACAAGTGTTATTGACCAGAGTTATGACAATTGGAAGTTATTGATAATAGACAATGGCACAACTAATGAAACCATGGAAGTTATGAGAAGAATTCAAATTAATGAGCCGAGAGTTGTCTATGTTAAGGTGAAGAGGGATCCGACCACACGAATAATAAAGTATTTGAACCATGGTATTTCGCTCGCAAAGGGGAAATATATTGCGAGACTTGATGATGACGATACATGGATTTGCAGCGATAAATTAAGACAACAGGTAGATTTTCTTGAGTTGAAAAAGGATTATGTGCTGGTAGGTGGCGGTGTGGTGATTGTAAATGAGAAAGGTGAGGAGCTTTTTCGGTATTACAAAAAGAAGACAGATGCCCTCATAAGAAAATATGCTCTGTTTTCGAATCCATTTTCTCACACAACAGTGATGTTCAGAAGAGATGTGGCAATACAATTGGGAGGATATAGAACAAACTATTTGGAGGATTGGGATTTCTGGTTAAGGATGGGCAAAATGGGTAAAATGTATAATTTGCCTGAATATTATACTAATTATTTAGCAGCCACCCAGAATTACTCACAAGTTGATGAAAAACAGCAGGCAGCAATGATTTTGAAATTAATACGGTCTTTTCGGCATGACTATCCATCCTACCGGAAGGCTCTGCTTCTTAATTCTCTCCAATATGGTTTTTTGTTTTTACCCTTCGGTTTGAGGAGAGAGGTACAAACCGGCCTTAAATATCTAAAAAGGAAATACTTTTGAAAAAGCATTATTGATGTTTGAATAAATGATGGAACAGATATACTGTCGCTCCTGCGCAAGCAGGAATCTAGAAAACACCGCTAAAACAGCTGGATTCCCACTTTCGCGGGAATGACCTCCTTGCTTTGTTTATGCAGGAATGTTCCATTTAATATTCAAAGAGCAATAAATTGGGAGGCAATATTAAAAAGGTAAGATCAGCTATAAGGGCTTGGCTTTGGGCTTTTGAATATGCGTTGCGTGTTCTAAGAAGGCCAGGCGCAAGAGAGGTCATGCTGATACGCCGTTTAATAAGTCCTGGGGACACAATCTTAGATATAGGTGCCAACACCGGTCAGCTTACTTGGCTGTTCTCGCGATTAGCAGGTACCACGGGGGAAGTTCATGCTTTCGAGCCTTTGTTGGCTTCATTTAAGACCTTAGAAAACAATATCCAAAAACAGAAGCTTCCATCTAAAATCTTTTTGAATCAGTGTGCTTTGTCAGACAAAGGTGGATTGGCTGATATATATGTTCCAGGAGATGATTATACCCAAGCATCACTGGCTATCCACTCGGTTTCTTCCTGGGAGAGAGAGTCAGTAGTATCCTCTGATTGTGTACAAGTAACGACCCTGGACGAATATCTCAAAAAAATGGGGGTACAAAAAGTTGATTTTGTGAAATGTGATACCGAAGGAGCCGAACTTCTGGTTTTGAAAGGGGCAATATCAATGCTGAACCAGGATAAACCCCCTTTTGTTCTTTTAGAAATTTACGGATCGTGGACGAAAGATTTTAGCTATTCCCCTAAAGACATTTTTGATTTTCTATCATCAGAGGGAGGATATGAATTTATCCATTTAGGTCGCTATGGCTTTGAGTATGTCCCCAAATCCGTTAGGATTATCCCCGGAAGCTTCCCGGATTATCTGAATTTCTTGTGTTATGTGCCGCGGGTGCATAATACGAAAATCAAAAGATTGTTGCAACTGTAAAATCGCACCATAATAAAAAGGAATAAGGAGCTTAGAATGAAGATATTGGTGACTGGCGGTGCCGGGTTTATTGGTTCGAATATAGTGGATTTATATATTGAGAATGGTCATAATGTTACAGTGATTGATGATCTTTCGACTGGACTCGAGAGTAATGTTTCTCCTCGAGCGAGATTTGTCAAGTTGGACATCTGCAATCCAGAATTGGAAAACCTTTTTAAAGAAGGCAGATTTGAAATTGTCAATCATCAGGCCGCAAGAGGAAATGTGAGACGGTCGCTTTTAGTTCCAATGGAATTTGCAGATGTGAATATCAGAGGTGGAATTAACCTTCTGGAATGCTGTGTAAAATTCAAAGTGAAAAAAATAATATATTCATCTACAGGTGGATGTGTTTATGGAAAACTTATCAGAATACCCGCCGATGAAAATCATCCAATTGGACCTGTTGACCCTTATGGAGTAAGCAAAGCATCTTTTGAATTATATTTGGCAGCCTATAAGCAGATGTATGGTCTTAATTATACAACTTTCAGATATCCCAATGTCTATGGTCCCAGGCAAGATCCTTTTGGAGAAGCAGGCGTTGTCTCTATTTTTATTGGACAGATGCTCAATAATGAACCCGTTACAATTAATGGCGATGGGGAGCAGACAAGAGATTATGTTTTTGTTGGTGATGTTGTCAGGGCAAACAACCTTGCACTGGCGAAGGGCGACAATGACGTTTTCAATTTAGGTACAGGAGTTGAAACTTCAGTAAATGCAATATTTGAAGAACTCAAGTATAGGCTTCAATACTCTAAAGATGCTATACATGGTCCGCCAAAACCGGGAGAAGTATTAAGAAGTTGTCTTGAGTCAATAAAAGCTAAAAATGTTTTGGGATGGACTGCTGAAACTTCTATAAGCGATGGCCTTAAGAAAACGGTGAATTTTTTAAACCGGAAAGAAACTCTTGCAAGATATAAAAAGTAGGCTCAAATTAACGTTTGGCTTTTCGGGAAATTAGTTTCTAACGGTATATAAACTGTAAAACACGGTCATGACATGAATCAAACAAATATGAAGGTGCTTATTACAGGCGTTGCCGGTTTTATTGGAAGTAACTTGGCAGACCGCCTTCTGAACGAAGGATATGCTGTCACTGGTATCGACAACTTGGCATACGGAGTGCGAGAACAAGTTCCAACGGGTGTCGTGTTCCATAAGTTCGATGTCAGGTCCAAAAAAATATATCCTTTGTTTCGAGGGATGGATTGTGTTTTTCACCTCGCTGCAAAAAATTGTATATCCGACTGCCAACATGACCCTGTTGAAACAGCCGACATAAATGTTACCGGCACTGTTAATGTTTTTGAAGCTGCGAAAAGAGCAAAAGTCAAGAAAGTCATCTACGCCGAATCTGCCGCCGTTTATGAAGGAACTGAGGTTTTTCCTACTCCGGAATCAGAAACTAAACCCGAGAGTTTTTACGCATCAAGCAAAACAGCGTCAATGCGCTTCGCTGAATCATACAAACGATTTTGTGACGTTCGCTTTACCGGCCTGAGATACTTCTGTGTTTACGGTCCGCGTCAGGATTACAGAAGAACTATCCCGCCGGTTATGAGCGCATTTATTATCAAACTTTTGAAAAACGAAAAACCGGTTATTTACGGCACTGGCAAAAAAAAAAGAGATTTTATCTATGTCGATGATGTCAATAATTTTCATCTGTTGTGTCTTGATGACCCGAGGACAGACAATAAGGTGTTTAATATCGGCTATGGAAAAGATTATTCTGTTCTTGAAATTTATGATTTTATAAGCAGCATGTTCGGATCAAAAATCGAGCATGTCCATAAACCTGATTTGCCGGGCGAAGCCGAGCAGACACTTGCAGATATTACCCGGGCTCGCAGGCTCGGCTGGTCGCCAAAAACAAATATTACCGAAGGCTTGAAAAATATGATTGAATATATAAAAATTGAATTTAAAAAAGGAAACATAAAGTAAATATGAAAGCTGTCATCCTTGCTGCGGGTAAAGCGGAAAGACTAAAAGGGATTGTAGACACAGTACCCAAGCCTATGATCGAATTCCGGAAAAAACCAATCCTCCAGCACAATATCGAATGGCTCAGAAACTCAGGAATTACAGATATTTATATAAACCTGCATCATTTACCCGACATAATTCGTAATTATTTTGGCGAAGGAGAAGATTTTTCAGTAAAGATCACTTATTCTTACGAACGGCAGCTTCTTGGCACGGCTGGCGCCGTTGGAAAAATCGCCGCTCTTTACTGGAAAAATGAATCCCCCGAAACATTCATTGTTGCTTATGGTGATAATGTTCTTTCTGATTTTGACCTTGTAAAGCTGACTGATTTTCATAATCAAAAATCCGGCATAGGTACTATATGTTTATATCCTAATCCTCAGCAGATAAGTAAAAGCGGTGTTGCCGTGCTTAACGGCGATAACAGAATCATCCAGTTTGTTGAAAAACCTTCCGGTGATAAATTCATCAGTGATCTTGTCAATACCGGACTTTATGTGCTTTCGCCGGGCATTCTGAAGTATATTCCCGTAAACTCTTATAGCGACTTTGGAAAAGACATATTCAATAGAGTCATTGCCGATCATCAGAGCCTTTATGGATTAGTGATGAAAAAAAATCTGATAGCAGTTGATACCCCTGAGTTGTTACGCAAAGTTTCAGAAGGGACTGTTTGATAATGATTATTACACGTACCCCGTTCAGAGTTACCCTCGGCGGCGGCGGGACCGATCTGCCAGCATATTATTCACAATATGGTGGATTCGTATGTGCCGCAGCTTTGGACAAATATATGTTTATAAACCTCAACCGACCGGTTGTTGATAACCTTGTCAGGGTCAAATACACAAAGTCAGAAACTGTTACAGATAGAGACCTGCTGCAGCACGAAATTGCACGAGAAGCTATGAGGATGACCGGAATTGAAAACTCACTCGAAATTGTTTCTATGGCCGATGTCCCCGCTGGCACCGGTTTGGGCTCATCGAGCTGTTATGCCGTCGGTCTTCTAAATGCAATTCATACTATGAAACGACAGTACATCCCGCTTGACCAACTTGCAGAACTGGCCTGTCATCTGGAGATAGATTTGTTGAAAAAACCCATCGGAAAACAGGACCAGTATATGGCTGCTTTCGGCGGACTGACTGTGCTGGATATAGAAAAAAACGGAAAAGTCAACGTAAGAAAAATCAAAGTCTCCGACACCATTATCGATGACCTCAGTCATAATATGCTTATGTTTTACACCAATACCTCGCGAAACGCCAATGATATCCTGTCCGAGCAGAGTCAGGGGGCGAGAGAACAAAAGCAAAATGTCATCGAAAGTATGCATTACATAAAGGAAATCGGCTACAAAATCCTCGAAGCTATTGAGACCGGAAACATCACCGGCGTTGGGCTTTTGTTTGATGAGCATTGGCAGTATAAAAAGAAAATTTCTGCAAAAATGTCCAATCCTAAATTTGATGAGATTTACAACGCTGCAAAACAAAACGGTGCTGTCGGAGGGAAAATATCGGGCGCAGGGGGCGGTGGATTTTTTGTCTTTTACGTCGAGCAAAAACACACCAATTTCAGAGAAATTATGAGAAATCTTGGCCTTCGTGAGATGCGATATCGGTTCGATTTTGAAGGAGCAAAGGTGCTCGTGAATTTTATGGATGGTTCGAGATAGGGAAAGCTACACAGGCATAATTTGTTTTCAGGCATTCAATGCAAAACAATACAGAAATCGGCGTTGTAGGATTATGGCATCTGGGTTGTGTGCTCAGCGCCGCCTGGTCCAAACTGGGCTTTCGAGTTACAGGCTTTGACTACAAAAAAGATTTAATATCAGATTTAAGACGGAATAAACCACCAATTTTCGAACCAGGCCTCGAAGAAGAAATAAAAATTTCCTCAAAAGCTGAAAATCTTTTATTTACAGACCGGATAGAAAATCTGAAAGATTGCAGTTTTGTATTTTTGGCTTACGATACGCCTGTTCTTGATAATGATGAATGCGACCTTGGTCTGCTGGAAAAGGCCATAAGGGACCTCTGTGATGTTCTGGCGAATCATTCCATTGTGATTGCAAGCTCTCAGACGCCCGTAGGAACCTGCAGTAAATTCAGAGATTTGTTGCAGAGAAAAAACCCGACACTTGAACTTGTCTATTCACCTGAAAATTTGCGACTTGGCAGTGCAATTGATTGCTATCTCAAGCCCGGCAGAATCATTTTAGGTTCCGACTCGAAGTCGGCATCTGTAAAGTCGGCTTCACTCTTCAGTAATATCCCAGCTGAAATAATAACAATGAGTATTGCCAGCGCAGAGATGGTAAAGCACGGTATCAATGCGTTCCTGGCGAATTCCATTGTTTTTACCAACCATTTAGCCGATTTATGCGAGGCTGCAGGGGCAAACATTGTTGAAGTTGTCAGAGGGCTCAAATCAGATGAGCGAATCGGTCAAAAGGCTTATCTTTCAGCAGGCATCGGTTTTTCCGGAGGTACGCTCGGCAGGGATTTGAAGGTTCTGGCAGCTTTAAACAAAACCTGTTCTCGCAGCGCACTTCTTTTTGAGTCCCTTTATGAATTTAATGCCGATAGAAAAAAAATTATCATAGATAAGGTTACCGAACTGCTTGACGGCAGGCCTGCCGGCAGGACGGTCGCCGTGTTGGGTCTTACGTATAAACCCGGGACCAGCACATTGAGAAGGTCTCTGCCTTTGCAGATTGTAGAGTTACTTATCAACAAAGGTGCTGAAGTTAAAGCTTATGATCCTAAAGCGAATTACCAGGAACTGGAAAAACAACCACCATTCAGGATATGTCGAACAATCGATGAAGCCATCTCGGGAAGTGATTTAGCCCTGATTCTGACCGAATGGAAGGAATTTCGGGATTACGACTGGGGCAGGGCCGTACAATTGATGAAAAAAAGACGAGTATTTGATGCCAAAAATCTTCTTATCGAGCTTGGCCTGTCGGAAAAAGGCTATAAGTATGTGGGAATCGGGTTTTCGGATAATCAGGAAAAATAATGGCATTGCTTGATGGTAAAAAAATAATCATAACCGGTGGAAGTATGGGAATCGGTTTTGCAGTGGCAAAGGAATGTGCCACAGAGGGAGCGGATCTGATTCTAATCTCGCGTCATAAAAAAGACCTTGAGAAGGCACTCATCGCAATTGGCAATAATGAGAATAAACATTCTTTTTACAGTCTGGATGTGGGCGAGCCGGACAGGGTTGAAGAATTGGCCGGGATTGTGGAAAAGAATATCGGTGTCATAGACGGCCTGGTTAACTGCGCCGGAATTTATGGCCCTATCGGAAAAAGTTATCAAATCAATCCTGCAGAATTTACAAATGCCGTAAAAATCAATCTGCTCGGGACATTTTATATGTTCCGTTATTTCATTCCGTTATTAATGAAAGCCAAAAAAGGCAAAATTGTAAACTATTCCGGCGGCGGCGCATCCGGGCCTTTCCCGAATTATACGGCTTATGCAACCAGTAAGACAGCCGTTGTCAAACTTACGGAAAATATTGCCGTAGAATTAAAAAATAATGGCGTGGATGTCAATGTTGTGGCGCCTGGTTTTGTCGCAACCAGACTACATCAGAAAACGATAAAAGCCGGCACAAAAGCTGGAGAAGATTTTCTAAAGAAAACCGCAGAACAAATCGAAAAGGGAGGAGTCTCACCAAAAATTGCGGCAGAACTGACTGTTTTTCTGTTGTCCCCGGCTTCAGATGGTATAACAGGAAAATTTATATCTGCCCCATGGGACCCCTGGAAGGATGAAAATTTTATTGCAAAGCTGAAATCCGACAAAAATCTGGCAACTCTTCGCCGTATTGATGATAAATCTTTCTGTGGAAAAGATTAAATGAGCTACAATGTTGCTATTATAGGGGCAGGCCTGATTGGCAAAAAAAGAGCGTCTGCCTTGGCAAATTTCGATAACTGCAGATTGGTTGCTGTTGCAGATATAAATCCCGATTCTGCATACAGCCTTGCATCTCAGTTCAATGCAGATTTTGACACCGAGTGGAACAAAATCGTGCGCAGAAAGGATGTGGATATTGTTATAGTCTCAACGCTTAATAAATTTATCGCCCCTGCCAGCATCGAATCGCTCGAAAGTAATAAACATGTCCTGTCTGAAAAGCCTCTTGGTCGAGACTCTCACGAAGCCGAAAAAATCCTCGACGCCGCAAAGAAGAATGGAAAAATTGTCAAAACAGGTTTTAACCACAGATTTCATCCTGCTGTTTCGCAGGCTAAAAAAATTGCTGACCAGGGCCAAATTGGAAAGATTATCTTTATCAGGGCTCGCTATGGTCACGGTGGCAGGCCCGGCTATGAAAAAGAATGGCGCGCAAACAAAGACCTTTGTGGTGGCGGTGAACTGCTCGACCAAGGCGTCCACGTCGTTGACTTATTCCGCTGGTTTGCAGGCGACTTCGACGAGGCCTTTGGCTACATACAGACTTGCTTTTGGGATATGCAGGTTGAGGACAACGCCTTTGCGATGTTCAAAAACAACGCTGGTGTCATCGCTACTATGCACACCAGTTGGACACAATGGAAAAACTTGTTCTCATTTGAAGTTTTTGGTGATAAAGGGTATTTAATTATTGAAGGATTAGGTGGAAGTTACGGGATCGAGACATTGAAAATCGGTAGACGAAAAATCGAAGGTGGTAAGCCCGATGAAGAAATTGAGAAATTCAGCGGCCCTGACATTTCCTGGCAAGAAGAATGGCGGGAGTTCATTCAGGCGATAGAAAATAACAAAGAACCTATCGGAAATGGATGGGATGGTTATCAGGCAAATAGGATGATTGGGGCTGTCTACGAATCAACAATTAAGAAAAAAGTTATTAAATTATGAAGCGAGCTGTGTTCTTAGATCGAGATGGAGTAATAAACAACGCAATTGTAAAAGAGGGCAACCTCTTCTCCCCAAGAAAATTTGAGGACTTTAAATTCGTTGATGGCATAAAGGATGTATTAGAGAGGTTCAGGGAACGAGGGTTACTAAATATAATCGTTACCAACCAACCGGATGTTGCACGTGGTTTAATGGAAGAAAAAGAATTGCAAAAGATGCATAATCTTATAAGAGAGAGTTTGCCTATAGATGATATTTTCATCTGCCCTCACAGTGACGCGGATAATTGTAATTGCCGCAAACCAAAAGCCGGTATGCTTTTTGAAGCAGCTAAAAAATGGGATATATATCTAAATGAATCTTTTATAATTGGTGATAGTTGGAAAGATATAGAAGCAGGTAGAAATGCAGGATGCACTACAGTTCTGATAGATAGTCCCTATAATAAGCAAATAGATTCAGATTTTAGGACAAATGAATTGTTGGCGGTGGCTGATATGATTTTGAATAGCCAAAAGAAGGAATAATTACTGTGGATGCCTATATAAGTAGATATTTGAAAGAAGTAGGAAGTATCGCTCAAAAAATAAAATTTTCAAAGGTCCAACAAATGGTAGAGCTACTTGTGGAATTGCGTGATAAAGAGGGCAGGCTTTTCTTTATGGGGGCAGGAGGGGGAGCAGGAAACTCAAATCATGCGGTAAACGATTTTAGGAAGATTGCAGGGATAGAAGCATACACGCCGACCGATAATGTATCTGAATTAACTGCGAGGGTTAATGATGACGGATGGGAAACAGTTTTTGTCAACTGGCTAAGGGGCAGTAGGCTCAGAGCAAACGATGGAGTTTTTGTTTTCTCAGTTGGTGGTGGTTCCGAGGAGAAGAATATCAGCGCTAATATTGTAGAGGCTTTGAAATATGCTAAGCAGGTGGGCGCAAAGATTTTTGGTATCGTGGGAAGAGACGGAGGTTATACTGCAAAGGTTGCTGACGTCTGTATTATCGTTCCGACAATATCTTCGGATACTGTCACTGTACATACAGAATCATTCCAATCGGTTTTGTGGCATCTTATTGTTTCTCACCCTAAAATAAAAATCGCAGAAATGAAATGGGAATCTGTTAAATGAAAAAGGAGACATATGATGGCTATATTTGTTGACTCAGGCGACATTAAGGAAATACAAAAATTTATGAGAATGGGGATATTACGAGGCGTGACTACGAATCCCACCATTTTATTAAAGGATGGGGTTAAAGGTGGAATTGCAGAGATAAGAAAACGGACGATCGAAATCGCTGAAATAATTCATCCTTACCCTCTTTCTATTGAAGTAACGAGTAACGAGAAAGATGAAATGGTACATCAGGCAAAACAATTTTCTCAATGGGCTGACAACATAGTTGTAAAAATTACAATTCACGGACCGAACGGCGAATTGGATAATCTTGAAGTTATTCATCTTCTCGAGAATAAATACGACATCCGTGTAAATGTAACCGCTATGATGAGTGCTCAACAGTGCTTTTTAGCTGCCATGGCCGGGGCTACCTATGTATCGATATTTGCAGGAAGAGTAAATAATATGGGTTATAACTGTATCGAAGAAATTAAAAAGACAAGAAAGCTCATTGATGACTTTGGGCTAAAGGCAAAGATTATAGCAGCTTCCACAAGGGAAATACTGAATGTCGTAGAGTGGTTTGTCGCTGGGGCTCATATTGTAACTGTGCTTCCGAAATTATTGCAGGGAATGATTGTGCATCCTTACAGTAAAGAAACCGTGCAACAATTTTTGATGGACGCCAAAAAGGCAGAGGCGTTACTGATTGAAAAGAAAGACATAGATTTGGTGGCTGTAGCTCCTCAGAAATCACGCCGTAGTGACCTTGAGTTTGTGAACAAACCGGCGAAATAGTTTCATACAGCGGTGGGGCATGTTTTGTCAATTTTCCGGTAAGGTATTGATTTTTGCCTAAGGATTTGGCAGGCAGGATATAAAGTGGTTTACAATCCAGAAGCTGTAGTTATCCATAATGAAAGGAGAATCACAAAAAAGAAAATCTTTAGCAAAATAAGCTGGGAACATGCAAAAGGTCTTCTTTATTTCCTCTGGAAGCATAAGTATCTATTTTCAAAAGAATCATTATATAGGGCTATTCCAAATAGAATGAGGTGAAAAAAGATGCTTTATAGGCTTTCTTTAATTATAGCAAACGTTGTTCTGGTCAATCTTGGTTTTCTTACTTCCTTTTTGATTAGATACGGCATGCCATTCCCTGGGAGGAATTTTGTTCCTTACAAAAATAGCTTCGTATTTCTAACGTTAATATACATATCAGCATTGTCTTTCTTCAAAGTCTATAAGAAACGGTTCAAATCCTCGTGGGACTTGTTTAAAAGAGTTTTTTCGGGGCTGTTCCTCGGGACGCTGCTGAGTGTAGCTTTTGTTTATGTCTTCAGAGCTAAATGGGGTGCTTTCCCAACAAGCGTATTTGTTCTGTCTTTCTGGATAAACCTTCTTCTGATTTTTAAGCTCAATCAATTCATCCTAAAAATGCAAAAGAAGATAAGGAAACAGGTAGTAATACTCGGGGCGGGTGAAGTAGATGATATTATTAGCAAAAAGGCAAATGTAGAAAGAAAACGAATTGACCAAATTCGCGAACTGCTTGAATACACGAATACTGATGAATTAGTGATAAGTGAGAAAATCACTGATGCAAAAGACTTGAATTTATTGCTTTACCTAGAGCGAAAGTTAAAAGCTGACGTTCTATTCAGTCCTTCAGTTTACATGGAGCTTCTGCCTGAAAGAATAAACGGGAACTCCTCAGTTGAGTTGCTGAACACTTTCGTTGGCAGACAATCAGACCTTGATGAGTTTTTTATTGCGATTCTGGATATATCGACCTCATTGATATTGCTGATTTTAGCGGTGGTGCCGATGTTGATTATTTCTATTTTAATCAAGCTTACATCCAGCGGAACGGTAATCTACAAGCAACAAAGGGTCGGCAAAGATGGCAAAACATTTACGTTGTATAAATTCAGGACGATGATAAATGATGCTGAGAAGCAGCTTGGACCCGTCCTGGCAGCTGAAAACGACCCACGAGTTACAAAGGTTGGTCGATTCCTGAGGGATACACGCCTCGATGAAATTCCACAATTACTGAACGTCATACTCGGTCAAATGAGCCTGGTTGGTCCAAGACCTGAGCGGCCACACTTTGTCAAGCGTCATAAGGCCTTGATGGAGATACGATTGGCTGTCAAACCAGGATTAACTGGACTGGCGCAGGTAAGAAATGCCTACGATTTACATCCCAATCACAAAATAAAATACGACTATCTTTATATTCAACGAAGGTCTTTACTATTGAATCTTTATATCCTCACAAAGACTATTCCCGTTGTATTATTGAAAAAAGGCCAGTGACCACTTTTTGCGGCCTGGCTCTCAATGAACCACCTTGCAAATCACCAGTTTTCTGCTTTTTTTGCTATCTGCCCACGTTGAATATTCTTCCTTATTATCTTTACCAAACCCCAGCTTTTCATCATCACTTTTAACAATTCTTACGATGTAATTGGCCTGCTCAGGAATCTGCTCACCATACTCCAAACCTTTCCGCTCTGCATAAAAAGCTATACGCTTATCTGGGACAGCTATAATAGCCGCAGTAGCAGTATTTTTGCTTAACCATTTCGCAGCTTCCCTGTAGCCTTGCTTTTCTATGCGAATAGGCCTTAATAACTTTGGCAAACAAATAATCAACCCGATTATTAGCAAAATAAAAAACCAGCGTTGTCTGTCTTTCTGTGTGCTCGCATTATTTTTCGTGCTTCTTTCACTTAGCCAACGGGCAATTGTGCGCAAACCGATTGGAATGTAAAAGATAGTGAAAACAATCAGCGCCAATGTGTGTCTCCTGCTGAGAAAGTCCCGACAAGACGATTGCCAAAACAACACTGCAACATTAACAACAATAAATGCTGTGGCAAAAAATGTCTGTTCCAGTGTCTTTGATTGCTTTCGGAAATAATAATAGCAGCCTATTAGCAAGAATGGAGCAAAATAATACATCAATGTCTCGCACATATTAGTTATTAATGTTTCATTTCCTATTATCCCCTTTATTGATAAACCAGCCACGTACATGTTCATGCTAAGGACAGAATCAATGTTATCATTACTCATACTTAATAACGCCGGGAGTTTCCACATACCCTGGTCAGGGAAAACGCATCCTTTAAGCCGCATATAGGGAATAGCAATAACAGCAAATCCTGCTAAAAATAAAATTAACGCTCCTACCGTCTTTGTTCTTCTCATTTTTCCTTGTGGCCTGACAAGGTTGAATATCAGCCATGCGCTGCCATATAGAATCAGTTGGCAGCCCTCAGACCGGACTAAATATCCTAATCCTGCGATTATTCCCGCCCAGCCAAACATCCAGTTCTTGCGGTATTGTGCACCTAATAACAGCAGCAAAAAGCCAGTTGCTAAAAACACGATGTGTGGCCATTCGGTCAGTGCATCACTGCCGAATTTAGCCGAATCCGGTAAAACACTTAAAATCAGGACACCCCAAAAACTTAGTCTAGGACCAACAAAATAGCTTCCCACAAAATACAATGCTATAGAGGCAATTACTTTGCTTATAAGCGAAACAAGCTGAGCTGAAATAATCCACCCTTGAATTAACTCTGCATCGTAAAGAAATCCCACCACCTTATGCATGAGATGAATAAGAAACGAATATCCCGGACATGGTTGCATATTGCGCACGGCTTCAACAGGGTTATCTGCTATCTTCTTTGCATATTCGATGTACAGTATACCATCTCTCGCAATTAAAACGGTTGTGGCAATTAGGTATATACCTATTCCAAGTGCGATTGCTGATAAAATTATAATATGGATAATATCCTGCTTTTTGACTAACCGAGTCGCGCCCTCACCAACATCCATTTGCTTGCCTCGATCGCTTAAAACTGCTCGCACAATCTGTCTAAGTGAATTGCTCAGCCAACAGTTATTCTCTTTTGGCCTTTAGTTTTGCTTCTCAGATTCGAGAGCTCTTACGCAACATATACTATCTTGATAACGCATACCAGAACCAAGCTCACCTTGATTACTAAAAATAGCGTCTTATAAAACGCTGTCAAGTCTAAAGCTTGCTGAATCATCCCCGCTTTTCATATAAAAGCTCATCTCTTAAATCTCGCAACAGGCGAGTCGGCGAAACCAAAGTTCTATGCGGAATTACACACATTGATAAATAAGTTGCCTCATTTGCCCTCGGCAAAAATTGTGGTTTGATTTTCTTCCTTATCCGTCGTTTAGGCCCGGGAATCGTTTGATTTTTAGCTTGACAGCCAAAATGTCAGAAAAAACTACAATTATCCCCAGAGATTTCTGTCAATAATAAGAAAAATCTGAAAAAAGCGTAGTTTCCACGATTAACCTGGTCAAAACTTGTGCCGATACTATATTTATAACGTGCAAAAGCTGTTTTGAATTAAAAAGGAGAACTTAAAATGGGGATTCAAAATTGGTCTGAGGATGTCATTCTTGTGGACCTGCCGCAGGAACCGGAAATAGGCGAAGAGCTCAAAACCGTTACCGAAATCGTGCGTGACAGAGGCGACTGCGATGTGGTAATCGATTTTTCACTGGTCGATATTGCAACTTCTTCGAGTCTCTCAAAGTTACTGAAGTTGCGCAAGCTTTTGGCTGATTGTGGTCATCGTCTTATTTTCTGCAGCGTTGCTCCTGCAACAAGGGGTATCTTCACAGTAACCGGTCTCGATGGAATTTTTGAAATTACTGATGACAAATTTGTCGCCTTAGCAAGCTTGCAAATGGTAACTTAGCCTGTAAGTCGGGTCCTCACTTTACGACTTATTGCAAAAAGTGGTCACCTGGATAAAGGGCTTGACCCCGTTAGAAAATTCGCTTTAATGGGGTTATAAAGAGAATAGAGATGGTTATTTCCAACGGGGTTGACAGCCGGTTTTTTGCATGATACTATTCTATCTTTATTGAGCCGGTTACGAATATCTCTGTAAAAACAGCGGTATTCGTAATCTGCTCACAGGGCCCTTGCGAAATCGGGACAAAATCGGATGAAGGAAAAAGTTCTACAAGAAACCGAGCGGATAATAGGTTATAAATTTTCAAAGAGCACTTTATTAGCTCAAGCATTCACGCACTCCTCCGCTGTTGATAATCGTCTGTTAAGTAACGAACGGCTGGAGTTTCTCGGCGATGCCATTTTAGGTGTTGTGATTTGTCAAATCCTATTCGAACGGTTCAGCGATTATCTTGAAGGAGACTTGACGAAAATAAAGAGTATGCTTGTTTCTCGGGAGACATGCGCTCAAGTCGCCAAGGGTCTTGGGTTACAACAATTTCTAAAAGTTGGTAAAGGTATGGCTTCCAGCCAGGCTTTGTTGGGTTCTCTTGCTGCCGGTTTATTAGAAGCTGTTATAGCTGCGATTTATATTGACGGCGGTCTTGTTGCTGCGCAAAATTTCATCAAAAGAACATTTTGCACATTTATTGAGCAAGCCAGTGCAGAACAAACTCATGGTAATTTCAAATCCTTATTGCAACAATACACCCAGGAGCAGTTTAACACTATACCTGTCTATGCGCTGCTTGATGAAAAAGGACCCGACCATAATAAATGTTTTGAGCTTGAAGTGATTATTGCAGAGCAGCATTTTCCAAGTGCCTGGGGGACAAATAAAAAAGAGGCGGAGCAAAAAGCCGCCTTCAATACCCTTGTCGAATTAGGTGTGCTCGAAGGCAGCTCACCAGATAGCAATGAGTAAACCCCGTTGGAAAGAATGACATGGCTGAACTCGCCAAAGTTGAAGCTTTTTCTAATGGGGTAAACCCCGTTAGCTTGTGCCACAGGTAGAAGGCTCGGGTAAAAGCGAAATATAATACCTAAGATACTTAGGTATTGCGATGTCGTCCCTTTCCCGTCCTCCGCCTTCTGTCCTGCTGCCCTCTGTCGTCTGTCGTCTTTCCTCTGATTTCTGATTAACCAATCCTGCTTCGGCGAAGCGCTTCGCAGAGACGAGTCACTCTGCAATTAACCAAGCCAAGGCATATAAAACCAACGCAACTGTAATTATGAAAACAACAATTGAGCCGAATAAAATTACCGCCTCCTTAACAAAATTGCCGGCAGTAATCGTCGGTAGCTTTGTTGCCTTATAAACGACGGCTATCGCAGCTGCTAATGGCAGCAACCACAACACAGATTGTGGTTCTGCACCTATCTTTTCCGGCACAGTAAAGCTCGCCATTACAAAAGCTGCAATTATCGACATTTTAGCTCTCGGCTATTTCCGTTCTGTACAAATAAGCCAAATAAACAGCGTTAACAATGCACAAAAGGTTAAGCAAGCCGGATGCCATTGTGTACACCTGTCCAATTTCGTTTGGCCAGCCGTAAACGGGATAATTTCCGCCAGCGGTATGATACCCAAGGACCACCGCTATCGGAGGATTCATAACTTGTGTCACCTTCACATATATCGCCGCTGTTCCAAATAAGTCAATTACACCAATCGAGCCGATATATAATCCTGCACAGAAAGTCAAGACGATAGCTGCGAATATAATTATGGCCCGTTTTTTATCTCCGAGCACAAAGTGGCCCCCACCCGGCACAAGCCAAGCCAACAGTCCAACAATCATCAAAAATAACACTTTGTTTTCTTTCGAACAATGTGGCATTAAGATGGTTCCTTTAATTCTGCCGGTGCGTTGGCATCCGTCGTTTCTTCATCCCTATTAGCCCATCTAAAATTCATACGTTTTAATATGTTTTCAGGGTTGAAGTGCACCGCCGCCATGCTTTGAGTTTGGATATGTTCGTCCCTGTATAACCGCCGCGTCTTGATTTTTTCGTATTCTGCCTGGTCAAGATGTTTCACCGAAATATCTTTGATAATATAAAAGCTCATATCCGGTTTAAACTCCATAACCAAGCCAGCGGTGTCAAGACTATTACTGTCCTGCGGCACAAGTGAATAAAGCTTATCTATGAATTGGGCTTGTTTTGTACGCTCATTCGTTAAAAACTGTGCTAAAGGGTCGCCGGAACACTGCACAGCTAATGTTCCCAATATCGTATTTGGAATCCTTTGCAAATCTGTAAGGGTTTGTACCCGGAACAGACTGGGGGCGTTTGCGTCTTTTTTGTGCTGCTCTCCATAAAGGTCGTTAAATTTATTAATCGCACTGTCCCAGCCGTCTTTTTCAGCCAGTTTAACAAATTCTTCGGCCTCACTTCTGGTTGCATCCATTGCTGCAAGTTCCTTCAAATCTTCCGTCACTTTTTCCCTCAGCGAAAAAACCCTTTCCTCCTTTGTCTGCTGGTTTGGGTCCGATATGAACCCATTGGTACTGAATGTTTGATTTATGCTTTGTGGTTCAGAAGCCGGTTCAGCTTTAATCACACGTACAAGTACCATCATCTTTGAAAATAAGTCTCTTAACGGCCCGATATTTTCATACATTCTCGGATTCGGCCTGTTAAAGAGTCCAAGGTCACTGGCTTTAAGCTCATCGATGGCGAATACAATCTGGGCCAACCTCACCGGATTATCCCGATAACCTTCCAGGTACAACATTCTAAGATTCCTGTCGGCCTGAATATCTGTTGCCGCAAGCAGGCCTGTTTGCCCAGCGTATATCTTGATTTTGTGTTTTTTACCCAATTGCTCAGCAGCAGTTGCGTAATCACCGGCCAATTGCCGGAACTGTTCGGAAGTGAGCTTTTCAGCATCTATATCCGTATCTTCCAGGCCAACTTCGGTGAGTGCCTTAGCTTCCTGTAGTATCTTCTCCGCTCTGGAATTTATTTTGTCCCGCAAAAGCTTATCTGAAATGAAGCTTGCTACATCGGCATATCCTTGGGTTCGTTCGATTGGCAGCGAATTCGGGTCATTGGGATCCGATGGGACTGATTCTTTGAATTGTTTTATGTTCCTTTGGTAATACTCTTCCTTCTCCTGATTTGTAGGTGGCATTACTATATTCGAAACGTCATCGAGTTTAATAGCGATATATTCAAGCTGAACTCTGTCAGGCAATTTGTATCCGAAGCCATAAGGGTTCTCCTCACTCGGTATTCCGGCGAAGGACTTCTTGTATTTGTCAAAATGTTCGACTAACGCAGCTTCATTTGGTTCATCAGGAGTTTCGGCAAATACAGACGACTCAAATTCCACAAGTTCAACATTGATTGTTTCATTCTCCCGGCTCGCCATGTGCATCATCTGTGAGCGTGTCACATCTTCGCCTGAGCATATCATATGGGAATACTGCAATACCGCCAGCAATTTTCCGAACGTTGCAAGTATCCGCTCTTCTGGAATCCCCTGTCTGTCTATTAGGGACCGGATTACCTGTGAATACGTTGCGCCCTTAAACAGTTGTGGTATTACCTGCCCAAGCAGTCTGCCCACATTAACATTGTCAACCCTAATCCCTGCGAGCTGCGCTTCAGTCTTCAAACAATGCCAGTAATAATCAGTTGCCATTGTGCGTTTGTAAATACCGCTGATTTGCTTATCGCTTACTCTGTACCCCTTTGTTGTTATCATTCGTTTTATGTGATTGATTAGTATCGGTGAAGGTCTCTGTTCTGAAAACAACAGTTCGCCCAACAGAATTGCCCGTAAATCCTGGGTCCTTAGTAGGTCATCTACCGACAGAAGCCGTAGAATTTCCAGTTCTTGATGGGCTGAAATTAGATCGCTTCTTGTTATTTTCCTGTTGTCGGCGAAGTAGGCCACTGCACCGTGCCATCCTGTTCTTATGCGAGCAAAGTATCGCAGACTTGGGCCGGCTACAAAGCCGATCATTATAACGACGACAACAATGGCCATTATCTTCTTGTTATTTTTGCGAAACCACTTCATTAAATTCATAGATATTTCCCCTTTTGCTACTCTGCGAAGCAGCGATTCCAACCTTCGCAGCCGCTTCGGCGGAGTAGGCTCGCTGCGAAGTACAAGTTGCCACAAAGGCACCAAGCCACTAAGAAGTGTAGAGTGTAAAATGCCTAAAGTTATGGATTATCTTCTCACTTTAGCTCACTTTAGGCACTTTAGTTCACTACTTAACGGTTACCAGTTATCAAGTATATACAAGGACTGGCACATTGCAAGAAAAATAGGCCTTTGTATAAAATCTGAATTCACAATATACCCAATGAGCTTGCGCAAGACAAAACTTGTACCCCACGACCCGATTTTTGACCACACATAAATTGCTTGCACTTACAGCATAAGTAAAACATAATAATCCAAAAATATTTAGCCCCCAGTTTTACTGGGGGTTATTTGCCTTTTAGGAAAACAATTGTCAATAATTAACCAAATTTAGGAGATTAAAAATGGACGAGAGCCAGGCCAAACAAAACAATCTACTTGACACGACCGACTGCCTTGAAGCCGTTGGGGTGTTTAGGGGATGGAAAAACTTTTTCTTTATAATTGCATTACTTTGTCTGCTTGTTCTGCAGGTATCCTTTTGGCTTGTTGACCGCGGTTGCATTGCACCTTGTGATAAGGCCAAGGGCGATGCCCCTACGTCTGCTTTCGTAGACAAGCGTGGAGGCGAAAATACAGAAGAGATTAAAGAGCCATCTGTGTCTGGGCAAGCAGAGGAGATTAAAGAGGCCGCAGAAAAAGTGGCTGCGGAGCCAAACAAGCCGGTCGAAGAAACCCGGCAAAAAACCGGTTTTCCCTTCGGCATAACTTTTGAGCATTTATGCTGGGCCATTCGTATCGCTAACGGTTTACTCATATTGACAACCGCACTTTATTGCCTGAGTATGCTGTTTAGCTTAAAAATCTCACTGATAGGCCGGCTCGGCGGCATAAACCATATCAGTCGAGCATTTTTCCTCTCGCTGATTACGGTCATCCTGCTATTACCTTGGCAGAGAGTCTTTGGGCGTGTAGTTATGGGGGCGATGTATACCCCCAGTGAGCTTATGAAGTGGTGTGCGTGCGAGACCGAGGGTATATTTGGTGCTGTACTCTACTATTTACGGTTTACCGGATACTGGCTATTGGTATTGTTATTGCTTATCCTCTCGCAACTACGCAACTCGCGATGGACAAAGGCTGTTCTCCGCAGACTCGAAGTGATATAAGAGTTATCGTTTAATGACTTCGTTACTGGCGGGTAAGCTGAATTATCAAATCCCGCTGACCTGGGTACCGCTGCAACAAATCCTGTCTTCGTGACGGTTCGAAGTCGGCTGCCTCAAAACCCGGCGTGACGGTTGTTCCCATTAAAGCGAACCTGCCGCCTTTGTTTAGGAAACAACCCTGCCAACTATCTCGCGGCACGGCAACCTGTACATTTTGACCGTTCAAAACATCGTGCCCTAAAGTGATAATTTCACTGGCCCCGTCCGGATGAAGTTGCAACATCGTCACAGGGTCGCCTAAATAAAAATGAAATATCTCATCGCTGTTTACTCTATGCAAAGCTGAAAATGTCTCTGGGGTCAGCAAATATAAAATAGCAGTTCCAAAGCTCCTATCGCTGGTATATCTTTTAGGTAGTGACAACTGCGCAATTTTTTCACTACATCGATAGGTCTCAACATAGAAGCCGCCCTCTTGCGGTAAAGGCCTCATCCCAAAAAATTCGATTATTTGCCCAGCTGTTATTATTGGATAATCACCTAAATTGAAAAGCTTTTTTTAACAATTTAAGCACCTAATATCACAACGTCAAGACATAATCAAGGGTTTACCCCGTTAGAAAGAAAGCCCCATCTGAGCTTTCTAACGGGGTTTACTTTATAGAGTTTTTTGGCTATACTTAATTACTCGAACTAACCGGTCAGTTTGAGCAATTAATATAATGAGTAAACAGGAAGACTACTTTGTATTCTCGCTATTATCAGGAGTATAGGAATGAAGCAGGTTGACCCCGTTAGAAAGAATCCCGTTAGAAAGAATTTTTCTAACGGGGTTGAGCGCATAGGAGTATCGCTGGACAAGAAGCTGCTTTCTATGTTCGATAAGCTCATTGCCAAACAGGGCTATCAGAACCGTTCAGAGGCCGTACGCGATTTAATCCGCCAGCAGCTAAGTGCCGAGCGTTTAAGTCATCCAAAAACAAAGGCAATCGCTGCCGTGTTTCTCGTTTACGACCATCATTTGACAAAGCTGATGCAGAAGCTTACTGACCTGCAACATTCTCACCTTCTGCAAACAATTTCTTCAATGCATATTCACCTGGATGAGCACAACTGCATGGAGATTATCGTACTTCGAGGGCGTGTGGACGAAATCAAAAGAACAGCAGAAAGTATCTTGAGCCTAAAGGGCGTTAAACTCGGACGCGTTAACCTTGTCCCAGCTTAATTTTCGATTGATAATTTGCAATTTGTAAGTTATAATCTCAATCGTCAGGGCGATTAGCTCAGCTGGTTAGAGCGCACGGATCACACCCGTGAGGTCACAGGTTCGAATCCTGTATCGCCCATTTTTTTTATATTGCCCCTCACAAATCTGAATCTTGACTGTCCCGCTCCGGCTCGGTGAGCCTTCGCCGAGACGAGTCGTCAGACAAGTTTCGTAACTCTTGCGATTGACTGGTTTGCGGAATCCCTGTCGGTGATTGTGAATCAGCCGTTGATACTGACTTGATTTCAATGGATGGCCGGTTTTGTTTTTCGCCTGTGGCAGCCCCCGCTGCTTCGTCTTTGCGAAGCAAAACGGCGGGGGTCGTCTCCGATTGTGTCGGTGCTTGTAATTGAGAATGTATAAATTCGGCTACTTTCCTGTAATCTTCGGCACCATGACAATCTTGCTCGTATTCAAAAATCGTTTTGCCATAGCTGGGTGCTTCGGCAAGCCTGATATTTCTTCGAATACAAACAGGTAAAATCTGCGCCTCGGCCCAGGCACAGTTAGTTTCACGTGCATTCTCAAGAAATCGCTCGATATCGGCCTTGACTTCCTTTGGAAGCGAGGCCCTGCTGTCAAACATACACAGTAAAATTCCTTTAACTTTCAGGTTTGGATTAATTCTTTTGTTGACAAGCTCAACGGTTTGTAACAGCTTTCCGAGCCCCTGAAGCCCCAAAAAATGCGGTTGAAGTGGAATCAAAACCTCTTCGGCGGCAGCAAGGGCATTTAATGTCAGCAAACCAAGTGAAGGAGGGCAATCGATAAAACAATAATCGAATTTGTCTTCAACCTTAACAATGGCCTCTCGCAAAATGGTTTCCCTGCCGACTACACTTACAAGCTCGGTTTCGGCACCAACGAGGTTGATATTTGCAGGCAGCAGCCAGAGATTGGGACGCACGATTAGAAGCTCCTGCTCAAAATCAGCTTGCTTGACCAGCACTTCATAGGAGCCGGACTTAACGGTTTGCGGCTCCAGCCCGAGGTGTATCGTCAGATGCGCTTGAGGGTCCAGATCAATAACGGCAACCCGCAGGCCCATCCCAGCAAGGGCTGATGCGGTATTAACCACCGTTGTGGTCTTTCCCACCCCCCCCTTCTGGTTTAATACAGCAATTATTCTCATTGTTCCCCGATTCCCGATTCCTGATTCCCGATTCCCGATTTTTTTCTTCTACGAGTATCGGGCATCAAGTCTTTTAAAGACAGCATCGAGTACGCCATTAACAAATGCGGGCGACTTATCCGTGCTGTACTTTTTGGCGAGCTCTATCGCCTCATTTATCACAACTTTAGGCGGAATATCCAGACAGAATTTCAGTTGAAAAACCGCCAATCTCAAAATGCTTTTGTCAACAAGTGATAACCTATCGAATCGCCATTTTATTACTGAATTAGCTATCAGCTCGTCGCACTGCGTTAGGTTTTCCCATGCTTGCCTTGTCCAATCCGAGGCAAGCTTACGGACGAACTCATCGGCATCCGCCTCTTTGAAGAGCTCATCTAAAATCTCCAGCAAATCTGAACCCTGCACATCGAGCTGATATAATCCTTGCATTGCCAGCTCTCTGGCCTTTGTTCTCTTGTCAAAGTTCATAGTTTGTAGGGGCGGTTCGCGAACCGCCCGTACTCAATGAGCTACTTATATTTGCTTGATTACGTTGGCCATTTCCATAGCTGTTCTTGCTGCGTCGGCACCGGCATTGCCCATCTTCGTGCCGGCTCTTTCGGCTGCCTGTTCGAGTGTATCACAGGTCAGGACACCAAATACAGCCGGGGTGGTTGACTCGTAGTTGATTTGTCCGATACCACGTGCTACCTGCTGGCAGATATAATCGTAATGGGAAGTTTGACCTCGTATGACCGCACCAAGGCAGAGCACTGCAACGTACTTGCCACTTAGTGCGAGTTTTTTAGCTGCTTGCGTAATTTCGCAGGCACCCGGCACCCAGACTGCAGTTATCTGCGCATCGGAAGCGCCGTGACGCTGAAGACAATCTATAGCACCGGCAAGCAGCTTCGAGGTTATAAATTCATTGAACCTGCTAACTACGATAGCGTAATTGCCTTTGCCGACTGTTACCTGGCCTTTTATTTCTTTAATCATAATTTAACTTCTCCAACTGGTAACGCGAGAAGTCGGAAGTCTGATTTTTCTGTCCTCTGTCTTCCGTCTTCTGTTATCTGTCTTTCTGCACATTATAAGACTATTGGCAGCAACTTTCCAGAAAAACAACTGCTTCGGTTCGATTCATCAACCGAGCTGCTTGCTAACTTTTGCAATTGTAAGAGCTTACAACCCGAATTTCCAGCAAAATTTTGCAGCAGGTAAAAATGTCAGAGACCGACAAAAATCACTAACTTGAGGGTATTTTATGGGCGATAAAACGCTTGGTATCGAGGTTTATCCGCCGGAGGCGAAATCCAGTATCGCTTGTCCGCCGTAGCTGCCTATTTCGCCGTAGTGGCCTACGGCTACGAAGGCTGAATCAGCGAAGGCGGAAGTATCCAGAATCAAGATGGCCTTAGAAGATATGACATTTGGCTCTTATGATAAAGCTGAGCAGAAGGCATATAGGGCCTTTGAGCTTTACGAAAATGGCAAGATGTCACAAGCACTCGACGAGCTGGAGATAGCTCTTCAGATAAATCCTTCTAATAGTTCCTGGCATTTCAATAAGGCCCTCACATTAGACTCCGTCAATCGGTTTGATGATGCAATAAGTGAATATGAACTTGCCCTGCAGCTAAAACCTGATGATTTGGAGATATTAAATTCACTGGCGGTCGATTATACTCGGGCAGGCCAATATGATTTGGCTATCGACACCTTCGAGAACATCCAGCAGCTTGACTCAGGGTTTGAGCCATGCTATTGTAATCGGATAATTACTTATACTGAAATGGGGCTGCACGATTTGGCTGAGCAGATGTTTTATCTTGCCCAGCAGATAAAACCGGATTGTCCTCTGTGCTATTACAATATCGGAAATAGTCTCTTTGCTCGGGGCCAGTACAAAAAAGCCATTCGTTGCTGGTTAAAGACAGCCGAGCTTGAGCCAGGCCATCCACAAATTAACTACCGAATCGCCCAGGCTTACTGGTCTGATGGCAACAATGAATACGCACGTGAGCACTTTCTCGCGGAGCTTCGCACCAATCCTGGTGACGTTGATGCCATCCTCGATTTTGGTCTGTTTTTGCTCGAATTTGGTGATATCGAATCAGCGAAGGAAAAATTCAACCGGCTCCTTGAACTAAAGGCCGATTTTGCACCGGCATTGTTTCATCTGGGGGAGATTGCCTTTAACAACGCAGATTTTCAGCAGGCGATAGAACTGTTCAATCAGGCATTACAGGCAGATTACACGCTCACCGGGCCACACTATAGGCTAGCTCAATATGCGTTAATGGCAGGCAAATTACAGCAGGCCAGAGCATATCTGATTTCTGAGCTGCGAACTTCTCCCGAAGATGATGACATGCTGGTTTCCATGAGCTCGATGTTTTTGACAATCGGCGAGCTTGATTATGCATCACATTGCCTCCTAAGGGCTGTCGATATCAATTGTTCCAATGCGGATGCCTACTATTACCTTGGTCTCGTTAGCGCAATGAAAGGGGCATTAGCCGACGCCGCGGAATTCTTTGCCAATGCACTTGATATCAACAGTGAATATGTTCCGGCTTTAAGAGACTCGGCCCTTGTTTATCTGGCAATGGGCAGACCCACCGACGCTGCAAAGAGGGTCAAACATGCCCTGGATTTAGCTCGTGATGACCCACAATTAAAGGCCCTTAACCGCAGAATCCTTCTGGCCCAAATAACAGAGCGATTAAGGGATTCTCTCTCACACTTATGGCCTCGAAAAACATAAAGTACAAAACGAAAACGCTGGATTTCCACACTTCTTAGCTTTTGGTCTTCTATTCTGTTTTTTAACCATCTTTTGCTAAAACCACTTAAATTGCCGCAAACAGCAAGATAGGTTCTGATATATCAGGATTTTTGCCAGGCCCATTGATAAGGCAAAATCAGGAAAGAGCTTGCAAAATTTTGCTAATTGCGTTAAGCTGTTTCGTTGTGCTTCGTGCGTATTGCGGTAAAAATCAAACCTGCCTTGAAACGCAATACGCAGCACAATATACACAATACGAGAATTTTGGCCGAGTGGCGGAATGGCAGACGCTGGGGACTTAAAATCCCCTGTCCGAAAAGGACGTGTGGGTTCGAATCCCACCTCGGCCACTGTCGTATTTCGTACTAAGAAATGAAGGAAACAAAAAGTGAATCGAAGTGAATAAAGTGCCTAAAATCTAACAAACTTAATTCTAATAACTTTAGGCATTTTAGCTCACTTTAGGCACTTTGAACTTTTGATGGAGACAAATAATGGCGAAAAAAAACATTAAACTCGTTGATGTAGATAAACCCAATCTATACCGTGAGATTTTCCCATATTCTGAATTTCCCAGGATAAAATTCGACAATGAAAGAGTTGAGTATGATGTTCCCGACGAAATCTGGATAACGGACACGACCTTCCGCGACGGCCAGCAGGCAAGGCCACCTTATACGCCGGAACAAATCTTGCGAATATTCGACTTTCTGCACGAGATAGATGGCGGCACTGGTTTGATTCGCCAATGCGAGTTCTTTTTATATTCAAAGCGCGATAGAAAAGCGGTAGAACTCTGCAAAGAGCGGGGCTATAAGTATCCTGAGATAACCGGCTGGATTCGAGCTGTGCCAGCCGATTTTAAGCTGGTCTCGCAAATGGAACTCAGCGAAACAGGTATTTTGACCTCAGCAAGCGATTATCATATCTTCCTGAAGCTGCGAAAGACACGGGCCCAGGCAATGAGTGCGTACCTTGATATTGCTAAAGCTGCTCTCGATAATGGTGTTATACCACGTTGTCATTTCGAGGACATTACACGAGCCGATTATGAAGGTTTTGTTCTACCCTTTGCAGCCCAGCTAATGAAGCTCTCCAAAGAATACAACAAGCCGGTCAAGATACGTCTTTGTGATACGCTTGGATTTGGTCTTCCCTGGCCGGCAGTCACCTTGCCGCGGAGTGTTCCGAAACTTGTTGCTGGGCTTCGGAAAATTGGGGTTCCGTCAAAATGGCTGGAATGGCACGGTCATAACGATTTGCACAAGGTTCAGGTAAATGCCGTCACGGCCTGGCTGTATGGCTGTAGTGCCGCCAACGCTTCAATATTCGGCAGTGGCGAGCGAACCGGCAATCCCCCATTAGAAGCGCTTGTCGCTGAACACGCTCAATTGAAAGGTATGGCCGAAGGTGTCAATTACCAGGCCATCACCGAATTAGCTAAGTATGTCAAAAGGGAGCTGGGCTTTGAAATTCCGCACAATTACCCGCTGGTTGGAAGGGATTTCAACGTCACACGGGCCGGTATTCACGCCGATGGTTTATTAAAAGACGAGGAAATATACAGTTGCTTCGATACCAAAAAGTTACTCAACCGTCCTTGTGGCGTTGCAATTACTGACAAGACGGGCGCAGCAGGGATCAAACACTGGATAGAAGCCAGATACCAGACCGATATCCCCAAGCACGACCCTCGTATAACCAAAATAAAGGATAAAATTGATGTCGAGTATGCTGCCGACAGGGTATCGATTATATCGGACGAGGAAATGCTCAAGTGGGTTCGGGACGTTTTCGGCGATGACTTACCACCTTCAAGAAAATAAGCGAATGGATAAGCCCAGTATACGCATAAACACATTTATCTCGCCCCTGCGGCAGGGGCGGGTTAGCGTAATTACTTATGCCGGATAAAAAAATCAAAGCGGTTTTGTTCGATCTTGGAGACACTTTGCTGAACTTTGGCAAAGTCAAAACGACCCACCTTTTTATGGCGGGGTCAAGAGCATCTTATGATTTTTTGAAAAATCTGGGCCAACCAGTAGGCAATTTCAAATATCACTGCTGGCGAAATCTGATATTGTTGCATCTGCGATGTTGGGTCGGTAGTATTTTTGGAAGAGATTTCGATACCCTCGCGTTATTAAAAAAGGTCGGGATGAAAAAGGGTATTGAGCTCAACGAGCAGCAGTGGCGACACCTGGCCTGGCTGTGGTATGAGCCGTTGGGTAAAATAGCGAATGTCGAGCCGAAAATAAAACAGACCCTAAGTGCCCTTAAAAAACTGGGAATAAAACTCGGCATAGTCTCAAATACCTGTGTGAACTGCTGTTCTCTGGAGAAGCATCTCAAAGACATGGGCATACTCGATTTTTTTACCGTTAGGCTTTATTCCTATGAATTTACCTTCCGAAAGCCAGATGCTCAAATCTTCAAAGTTGCTGCCGATAGAATCGGCGAGCTGCCTGAAAATATATTGTTCGTGGGAGACCGCATCAATATAGACATTAATCCTGCGGTAAAAGCTGGTATGAGGGCCGTATTAAAAGCCGCTTACACCAATGAAGGAAAGAAAATTCCGAAAGGTGCCTGGAAGATAAATCAGCTTTCCGAATTGCCCGCTCTGATAGAAAAAATCAATGCAGGAATCAAATTCGGTTAGCCCCCAGCTTTATGCTGGGGGTTATATTTAGCCCCGAAGCCTGCTTCGGGGGTTGTTCGGGGTCATGTTTCGAATTTTGAAAATTTGAATTTGTTTCGGATTTAGGATTTCGTACTTCGGATTTCTGCGACTCGTCGCATTTCCCCCTTGCATTTTTTCCCAGAAAAACTATAATTACACTTGCCCCGCACGAAACTTGTCCTGAGTGCAATCAAAGGATAGGCAAAGTCGCCATCTCACGGGTTGAATTCGTGGTTAATTTTAATTTTTCTTTGTGTCTTCGTGGCAAAATTTTAATAAAAAAGTTAGACTTTTATTGAACATATAGAAGAAATTTGGTATAATACCAACATGTGCTCAGGTAGCACACGTTCGCGGAGACCCGCATGTCGCAGAACAAGTCGTCCAAACCAAATTTAGTCGTAAAGTCTTATGCACTAATGACTAATGAATAACCAATAATTTACCACTTAGGGGCCAGTAACCAAATATAAGCAGGAGCAAATCATGGCTACCGAAGCGCAAATCCTCGCCAACCGTCGTAACTCCCAAAAATCGACCGGCCCACGTACGACTGACGGAAAGGCCATCGTCCCACAAAACGCGGTCAAACATGGACTTACGGCCGCCCAGGTCGTAATCAGCTCAGAAAGCCAGGCCGACTTTGAGCTGTACCGCGACCGGATTCTGGGCGAACTGGTGCCGGTCAGCCCGATGGAATCTATGTTAGCAGAGCGCATTGTCAGTCTCTCCTGGCGGCTAAAACGCACCTGTCGTATCCAGAACCAGGCCATTGACGCGTTGAACGCAGATAATACCTCCAGCCCCCTGGCTAAACTCACCCAATCCCTGTTCTCCAAGGGCCCAAACCGGCCGCAGGGAGGTCCTTCCACCGCGGATGCTGCTCTGGCTCTTGGCCGTAAAGAACTTCTCAAACGCAGGGGTGCTCGAACGCCTCTTAATGTATGAACGCCGAATAGAGAACAGTCTTTACAAAACGATACTCGAGGTTCAACGGCTCCAGCTCATGCGAAAGCTGGACCCCCTCAGGGCCGCCGATGAGCAAGCTGACTATGCAGCCTTACTCACCGGTAAATTATGACATAATTATGCAAAACAAACCCAATTTCTGTACTAAAAACTCTGTTTATCGTTTATAATTAAAGTGATGTATAACAAGGACGATAAAGGATTTATATGGGTATAACTGACACGGCTTATCAAAAGTGCATTAATCCTGATTGCGGGGCAGAATTTGATTGCGGCCAGGCACTTTTTAAGTGTCCGAAATGTGGCGAGCTGTTAGATACACAATATAACTGGGACAAAATCGAGGTCCCAAACAAATTAAGCGACTTTGCAAAACGCTGGGCAAATAAAAGCAATCCCCTCGATTTTTCAGGTGTATGGCGATTTCGTGAGCTGCTTAACTTCTGTGATGACAAATACAAAGTAACCATAGGCGAAGGCCAGACAATCCTGCAACAAAATGATGCCGTAGCTAAATATGTCGATATGGGGCCGGGGCGATTGTATCTGCAATATGAGGGGCTGAATCCATCCGGCTCATTCAAGGACAACGGGATGGCAGCGGCATTTAGCCACGCAAAAATGGTCGGAGCAAAATCGTGTGCCTGCGCCTCCACGGGCAATACCTCCGCATCGGTGGCTCTGTACGCACACCACTGCGGGCTTAAATGTACAGTCTTTATCGGCTCAGGCCGAATCGCATTTGGCAAGCTCAGCCAGGGAATTGAGTATGGTGCCCAAACGATTCAGATACGTGGTGATTTCGATGACTGTATGCGACAGGTTCAGGACGTTTGTACAAAGCTGGGATTTTATCTGCTCAACTCACTAAATCCATTCCGCCTCGAGGGCCAAAAGACAATAATGTATCGGATTATCGAAGGCCTGGGCTGGGAAGTGCCGGATTGGATTGTGGTACCCGGCGGAAACCTCGGAAATTCCAGCGCATTCGGCAAGGCCTTTTATGAGATGAAACAGCTCGGCTTGATTGAGCAAATACCGCGAATGGCAATTATTAACGCTACCGGAGCAGATACGCTGACCGAGCTGGTCAATGCCGTAAGGCATGGCCAAGTCCATAACAAAAAGCTCCTCTGGAATGACGGCAGAGTTAATCAGAAAATCATCGATGATTATTACGCCGATTTGACAGCCCGTAACTTTTCGCCGCACACCTGCGCTTCAGCTATAGAAATTTCACGCCCCGTGAATCTGAAAAAATGTCTGCGAGCGCTCGATATATGTAATGGCGTTGTCCGCGCTGTAACGGACGAAGAGATTCTCGATGCAAAGGCAATCATTGGCAAATACGGATTAGGTTGTGAGCCGGCCTCGGCGGCAACAATAGCCGGCTTAAGGCATCTCAGAACTGAAGGCATAATCGGTCCTGACGAGCGAGTTGCCTGCGTGCTGACAGGCCATACGTTAAAAGACCCCAATGTAACCGTTAACTACCACAAAGAAAAACAGGGCAGGTTCAGCAATCCACCAATAGAGACACCGAACGACCTCGATGAAATCATAAAGCTGATAAAATAAGCCAATCCTGCGATTCGTGCCTAATGAAATCCAGGCCAATGTAATTGGCCTTGTGGACGAAGGCAAGATTTTGCGACAAAGCTTGCTTTGGGAGCAGAATTTGCCGAGACTTGTCCGCCATTTACCCGCCGTCTTTTTGGCAGGTCCGTGTGGCGGAACACCAAGCTGACTGAGCATCTCTGCGTTCTCAGCGGTAAATCTAATTCAGTGTAAACTTGTCTCGCCATAGTTGCCTACTCCGCCGAAGCGGCTGCGAAGGCTGGATTAACGACGGCGGATCTGTGTAAATCTGTGTCTTAAAAAATCAGTGTTAATTCGTGTCTAACCTCTCTGTGTTCTCCTTGTCCGGCGTAGCCTTGGCGAAGACGGATGTGCACTCTGTGGCCTAAAAAAATCCGGCCTAATATGCCTTTGGCTTTCGCCGGGCCGAGATTTTATCCGAATACTTTTTAACCTGAGCTGCGAGGCTGTTGATGTCACCACTCCAATCATTACCCGCATAAGATTTAATAAACAGTCTCTTAAGTTCGTTGTCGAAGTATCGTTCAGTCATGCTATGCAGTAATCTTCCAAGGTTTTTGAGCTGGTCCTTTTTATTCGTAACATTATGTGACATCCGGTGCAAATCTATAACTGCAAACTCCCACTCGCCTCGCTGACGCTCCGGCGCAGCGGGCACTGTCGCCTGTCGCGACGTGTCCGCGACACGGCGGGCAGCAGGTTCGCCTTTGCTCTGGTTTTCGTTCAGGAATATATGCCATACGTATAAGTCCGGCAGACTCAAATTTTTGCTGTGTATCCTGCGGATAAACACCGCCAAATCAACTATAATTTCCTCTTTCTGCCGCCTATTTAATCGCTGCCAATTCTGCTGAGCAAAATCTGTCAAAGACATACCCTTTAGCTTTTCGGTAACAATGAAGGATTTGCTTTCCAGACCCCACCTCATTTTTTCGCCATAACAAGCCGGGCTGTACGTCCTGATTTCATTATCAAAAAGCAGCTTCGTACTCTCCCATTCGTACCTTGCCTGCGAGCAAAATTCGCCGATGTTCCACCGGGCAAAGAGCATATCCTTAAAGTGTGGATGGAAAAAACGCTTCATAAAGAATTGCTTCTCCTGCTCGTCTCGCCCCAGTTTGAATGTTACCACATCGCGCTTATTGTTTTTGCCTATCGTCTGTCCGCCGCGATACTGAAAAAAATCATCAAACGACTTTAGCCCAAACCCGGCAAAAAATCGGGCCCAGGACTCTTCAAAAAATATTCTTTTCACTGAGCACAAACCTCTTTTTCAAAAACACTGCCTGCCCTCCATAGCCTTGGCGTCGGAGGGTCTGCCCCTTTTACAAGTTTAAGCCCCTCACCCGATATGGTCAATGAGTTTTCGTTTAGCCCCGTAATTTCTCCCACACCCCACGGAATTTCTCCGGATTGTATCGTCCGTATAAATCCGCCACCTCTTTTGCTTCACTCCGGATGTTATTTTCTGGCGATTCCACCATTTCTTCTAAAAACTTCACAAGAGGGTCCTGGATATCCGCCCACGGCATATGCATATTCTCATCTGCCGCCGCTTTTTTCAGGCAACGTAGCACTAACAGCTCATTTCCTTTTCCTAATTTGCTTACCCCGTCAACAAAATCTCGTGCGCCCCTCATCTTCCCGATTTTCCCGTAGCTCAAATCCAAGCTCTGTCCTAATAGCTCCAGTGTCTCTTTTGCAGGCAATAAAGAATCCTCTACCCAACCTGTCAGTTCTATCGCTTCATCTTTTTTTTCCTCTTTCTTATCCTTAATCGCCGCAAGCCGCTTTTCCCAGTATTCCTTCATCCTTTTTGCTACTTTTTCTTTCTCTTCTCCTCCTTCTTCATTCACCGACTTGAATCCAGTTGTCATAAACCGTGCGGCCTTCCCGCGTAATCCTGCACTCGCCTTCTCGAAGAATTTCTTAAATACATCATCGTCGAACCCAATCCACCCGTTAAAGTATCCTATCATTAGATGCTCAACAAGCCCCTTATCCGGCTCCTTCTGGAACTTGAATTTATTATCCTGCCCAAGTTTCTCAACTGCTTGTCCGTATTTTCCTTTTTCAACAAGCAGTTTGAATCCGTCCGGCGAAGGCCTGCCCCATGATACGTATGTCCCCCAAACTTCATCCCACAACTCATCACTTAATATCCTATCGAGGTTTTGCTCGACCCACTCACTGTCCAACCAGTAAATCCGCGCAAAATCCCGACCGAATACGCAATTTATCCCTGGCTGCCTGATTTCACTTAGCACATATTCGTAACACTTCCGCCTCTCTCCTTTTAGATACTTCTTAAACAAATTTTTAAAGTCGTTCTTGCACACTGCACCAATCAGAACCGTCAACTCTAGCGCCTGTCCTGCAATATGGTTGAAGAGAAGCTGCATCGGGTCCCTTTCCTCGCCATATATGCTCATATCCCCAACCGGAAAATGAATCAGCGCCTCGATAATCTCCCAGAACTTTCTCACCCTCTCCTCATCAAACTCAATTTTGTTCTCTCGTTCGCTGAATCCTTCCCGCAGTGTGCTAAGTATTGCAGAGAAACAATTCCTATACGCTTCTTCTTTCTGCTTTGCCTGCACAACTTTATGAGCGAGCTCTATTAAATCCCCCCATACCTCTTTTACGAGGCTCCCGTCTCGTATTGCCTCCGAAACTCCATAGAAAAATGAACTCAGAAACTCTGCTGGCAAATTCGCCAAATTTTCCCTTCCTTCTTTCAGATATTCTATAGGCCGTTTCTTCACATCCTCTTTGAACGTCGCCTGTAGCGCATCCATAGGGTCGCGCCACTCGTCTGCCTTTTTCTTTCTCTCATGATTTTTCGGCTCTAAAATATAGTTCAAAACCTCATCAACCTTCTTCTTCGCCATTTCTTCCGGCGAAAGCGGCGTCCCCTCCATCGGGCTAACATGCCTCACATCCCCAACCATCGGCCGAGGAGCTAAGTCAGCATCACTGACACCTGACTTTCTCTGGTAATTCTCATACAACTCTTTGAACCTTTCTCGCACTAAATACAGCTCTTCCCCTTTCCTTTGATTTTCCCACTTTTCAAAATCCGGTAGTTTATCATTGTTCTTCCGACACCACTCCTCTACTTCTTTTCTCCTTTCCTCTGTTATCTTCTGCTGCTCAACCCACGCGAGAAATGCCTTTTTCGTTTCATCGTCTACTTCATCAAATTTATCTCTCAAGAGAAACTTGTATTCATATTTGTAACCGGACTTCTCAAAATACTCTTTATTTGAGATTATTTTTCTTATTCTTTCCGTTTCTACTCCCTTCAGTACAAACCTCAAAAGATACATCTCGATTCTGTAGAATATAGCTTTCTGCAGGCCTTCGAGATAATCCATCAGTTCCTTCACTTTTTCCGGTTGCTTTTCGATTACCGCTTTTCCCCCTTCACAGATACCTTTGATTAAAATCGCTATCACACCCGCATATGTACGGTCAATCTGTTCAAGATTCTCCATGCCAATATGGAGAATTGTACTCACATCATAGTTTTGTTTCTTGCTTGCTTCACAGATGTATCTACTAAGAATTTTTAATAATATACCTGTTGCACGCTCAGCATCTACTTCAAAAAGCTTGTTGTAGTACTTAAAAATCAGTTCTTCATATTGATATTCCTCAAACTTCGCGGCCATGTCTCTGAGTGTGCGCTCTTCTCCTGTTTCCCACGCATCTACCAATAGCCATGCTATCTTGTATGCTTCTTCCGTATGCGACCTCGACAGTTTTATCATCAGATTGGCAGCTGGCTCCCCAACAAAATACCAATCCTTTCGCTCTTGCCCTCCAAGGTACTCCAGCACGACAGGCATGCTTTGTACTGCTATATCCTCCGGCATTGCCAAAATCGCATCGAGCATCTTTCTTTGAATCCATGCATCCTTTGCTTTGACCTTCTTGATTATCCCTAACACTTCCTTAGGCTTTTTAGCCGCGCAATCAACGATGTAAAACGCTTTTATCCTCTCAACAATTCCCGCGTCCTTGCTTCCAAGTCTCTCAAATTCTCCAGCACCATCAAGCAATTTCAGCCATCCCAGACTCAATGCCCCTCTTTCATCCCTCCTATAGAAGTATCGCGTCAATTCCACATCATCCTTGATTATTCCCAAGACCTTTTCCAGATCTTTGGCAGTAGGCGTAGTAAGCTCTTTTAGTAGCTCCAGTTCTTTCGCAAATTCAAAGAACGCTCTCATTGTTCCTTATTCCCTAATTACTTGTAATCCCAAATTCGTGAATCCTTTTCTACTAGTCCTCAACCTCGGGAATTTTAGCTATGTCCCGCACTGATGTTTGTTGCATTCTCTGTAATTGCATTCCCTCAAGTTCAAACAGCCAATCTGACAGATATTGTTGCAATAGATCTACGAATCCGCTATCATCCTTAAACTCTCTATAAATCCCCTCTCCCTTTATTTTCTCTTTGAATTCCAGTACTTTCTGTAATTGTGGCCCTGCATCACTCGTCTGCCACTTCTCTATTTCCTTGAAGAAAATCACTATATCTTGCATGTTCCCACCGCTCTTTTTATATTCAACGGCTTTCCTATATTCTTCCTCAGTGCCAGAGGTGCAACCTTGAGATCCATCACATTCTGGAGGCGTACCCCAGCGATACCAAAATAGTATTATTAGGTAATCGCACTTGCATAACTCCTCGTTTATTAACGTCTGGGCTCGCCCATAACCTTTACTTACTGCATGCCAGTCCACAGGAATGAAAATTACTTCGCGCTTCACTCCCTCTCGATAATTGAATTTAGTTACAGTATCAAAGAATATCTCTCGTTCATTCTCAAGCCCGTCTTGCCACGATAAGAATACACGATATCCCGTCAATCTGATTGGCATATCAGCCTCTTCATTTACTATCTGTCTCTTCCAACATACAGTTCCCGCCAAACAGAATATAAACCCTCACAAACACAAGGTCAATTTTGAATTTTATCCTGCAAGCCAAAACCCCGCTTTTCCACACTGCTGTTTTTCTTCTTCTATCTATATAATACCCAAATCTTCTTAATCCGTCAATCCCCATCAATGAACAATGAACTAATCGCTAATCCCGCAAGCCAAAACTCAGCACTTAGAACTCAAACCTCTTTCCTCTCTGTGGCTACTTTTTTGTGCCTTTTCGCGGCTAATTTCTCTGTGTTCGCTGTGGCAAAAATCATCAGTGTAAACTTGTCTCGCCATAGTTGCCTACTCCGCCGAAGCAGCTGCGAAGGCTGGATTAACGACGGCGGATTCGTGTTTAACCCGTGAGATAGGCAAAGCCGCTATCTCACGGGTTGAATTCGTGGTTAATTGTTTTTTGCAACTTTGTGTCTTGGTGCCTTCGTGGCTAAAATAATCCGTGTCAATCAACGTTAACTTGTCCTGCCTGCACTGAGCCTGTCGAAGTGAGCGAAGTCGAATGGATCCGTGGTTAAAATTCGTGTCTTTGCGTCTTTGTGGCCAAAAAGGTTGACAAACCCGTTTCGATGTTATATATTGCGTGGTTCTTTTCCCCTATAGGATTATTTATTGGATTGATGTATCAGGATTTACGGTGCTATTTTAGCTTTTGTGGCTTTTTGAATCGTTTTTTCTTGGAAGGAGAATTTGAGAGATGGCAAAGAAGCGAGTGTACTTTTTCGGCTCGGGCAAAGCCGAAGGCAATGCAAAGATGAAGGAGCTTTTAGGCGGCAAGGGTTCGAACCTGGCCGAAATGACAAACCTCGGCGTGCCCGTTCCACCGGGCTTTACCATCAGCACAGAGGTCTGTAGCGGATATTACAAATCCGCAGGCAAATGGCCAAAAGGCCTTGAAGAAGAGGTCAATAAAAACCTGGCCAAGCTTCAAAAGGCAATGAACGCCAGGCTCGGCGACCCGGACAAACCATTGCTGGTCAGCGTCAGAAGCGGCGCTGCCGTATCTATGCCCGGCATGATGGATACGGTGCTCAATTTGGGCCTGAATGACGATGTAATTGACGGCATTATCAAAAAGACGAAGAACCCCCGCTTCGCATACGATATTTATCGTCGCTTTATTGACATGTTCGGCGATGTGGTTATGGGCTGTGACCACGAGCATTTTGAGCATGTAATCGATGCAGCCAAGAAAAAGGCCAAAGTTAAGCTGGACAATGAGCTGAACGCCGAGCAGTTGAAGCAGGTCGTCGAAAAATACAAAGCCGTTTACAAAAAGCACGTCGGCCGATTGTTTCCACAGGACGGCCGAACTCAGCTAACTCACGCTATCAACGCTGTATTTCGTTCGTGGAATACTCCCCGGGCTGTCACATATCGGAAGTTAAATAAAATCACCGGTCTTTTCGGCACTGCCGTGAATGTTCAGGCGATGGTATTTGGTAATATGGGCGAGGATTGTGGCACAGGCGTTTGTTTTACTCGAAATCCGAGTACCGGCAAAAAGGAGTTTTACGGCGAGTTTTTGATGAACGCCCAGGGCGAAGACGTTGTAGCCGGCATCAGAACACCCATCGAGTTGAAGAGACTCTCAAAAGTAATGCCGCCTGCCTACAAAAAGCTGACAAGCTTTATGACCCACCTCGAAAAGCACTACAAGGATATCCAGGACCTCGAATTTACGATTCAGAATAAAAAGCTTTATATTCTACAGACGCGGACGGGCAAGCGGACGGCGGAGGCGGCGGTTAAGATTGCGGTTGATATGGTTGGAGAGGGGCTGATATCGAAAAAAGAGGCAGTGAGACGGGTAACGCCTGAGCAATTGGACCGATTACTGCATCCGCACTTTGACCCGAAAGCCAAACGAAATGTAATAGCCAGGGGTCTGCCGGCATCGCCGGGGGCCGTGGTTGGGCAGGTGGTCTTTACCGCTGATACGGCAGAAGCGTGGAAGAAAAAAGGCAAAAAAGTCATCCTTACGCGAATCGAGACCAGCCCGGAAGATATCGGTGGAATGGATGCGGCAGAAGGTATCCTGACGGCTCGCGGCGGTATGACTTCCCACGCAGCAGTCGTCGCACGAGGGATGGGCAAATGCTGTGTGGCCGGCGTGAATGCACTGCAAATCTATTACAAAACCAAAAAGCTAAATGTCGATAGTAAGGTTATCAAAGAAGGAGACTGGATAAGCTTAGACGGCTCTACCGGCGAGGTTATGACGGGGCAGCTACCTACGGTCGCACCGACAATGAGTGGCGACTTCAGCAAATTTATGAAGATTTGCGATGATGTTCGCCGATTGGGTGTTCGGACGAATGCAGATACGCCGGAAGATGCAAAGCGAGCAAGGGAATTCGGCGCCGAGGGCATCGGGCTGTGCAGGACCGAACATATGTTCTTCGAAGGCGGGCGCATCTGGCCTGTGCGGCAGATGATTCTGGCTGCCGATGATTATGCAGATATGCTCGCATTATTGAGTACTGCCGAGAACCAAAAAGACAAAAAAGCGATTGAGAAAAAATACACCTCCGCCAAGAAACAATTCGAGGGCGCTCTAAAGAAGCTGCTGCCGTTGCAGCGAGGCGACTTCGAAGGAATATTTAAGGCGATGGCAGGTCTGCCGGTGACGATTCGTCTATTAGACCCGCCTTTACACGAATTTCTGCCGCAGGACGCAAAGAGCCAGGCGGAAATGGCAAGGCGGCTCGGCGTAAAGCCAGCAGTTGTCAAGGCGAAGGTCGAACAGCTTCACGAGTTTAACCCGATGTTGGGACATCGCGGCTGTCGGCTGACGGTAACATATCCTGCAATCGGCAGAATGCAGGCAAGGGCGATTATCGAGGCGGCTTTGAACGTAAAGAAAAAAGGCAAAATCGTTCTGCCTGAAATTATGATTCCATTGGCTGGGGCGGTTACAGAGCTGAAACTGGTCAAAGATGAGATTATTGATGAAATCAATAAGGTCTTCAAAGAAAGAAAGGCCAAAATCAATTATATGGTTGGTACGATGATTGAGGTTCCGAGGGCTGCCTTGACGGCTGATGAGATTGCGACGGAGGCGGAGTTCTTCAGCTTCGGGACAAACGACCTGACGCAGATGACGATGGGCTTCTCGCGGGATGACGCTGGCAAGTTCTTAGGTGAATACGTCAGCAAAGGCATTTATGCCGTTGACCCGTTCCAGTCGCTCGATGAGGTTGGTGTCGGTAAATTAGTTGAGATGGGTACAAAGCTCGGCAGAAAGACCAGAAAGAAATTGAAGGTCGGTATCTGCGGTGAACACGGCGGTGAGCCAGCCAGTATCGATTTCTGCCATCGAGTCGGAATGAACTACGTTAGCTGCTCGCCCTTTAGAGTTCCGATTGCAAGACTCGCGGCTGCACAAGCAGCAGTGAAATAATAAATTATCCTCATGAATTTATTGGCGTAAAATCAAGATATTAATAGATAAAACCGAAATACACAGTATAAAAGGGGTCGTATTAAAAAAATACTTTCCTCTTTACTTAACTTTGAGTTCGTGTACGATTGTTTAAAAAATCCTGGCCTTGTTAATGAATTGTTAAATTATGAATGATTTAGAGATAAGGCAAAACTTCCATAGGAAAAGACTGCGACGGCAACATGCCCAGCAGGATACGCTTGTAATTAATGAGCTTGGCTTGAATCATGGGAGATGTCGTGCAGATATTGCGGTTATTAACGGTCATCTTATTGGCTATGAGATTAAGAGCAACAAAGATTCACTTCGCCGGCTTAAGGAGCAAGTTAAATCATATAACGCCGTTTTTGACCAAATTTCCATAGTTGTTGGCGAGCGTCACACTAATTCTATCCAAAATCATATTCCTCAATGGTGGGGGATAATAGTATCTGAAAAAGGTCCGAGAGGTGCTATCAATTTTGATACAATTCGTAAGGCTCAGACAAATAAAAACATCGACCCTATATCTATAGCACAACTATTATGGCGTAATGAAGCGGTAGAGATATTACAGCAGAAAAAACTGTCGCCCAAAATCCTTCGTTATCCTCGTGCAATATTGTATGAGTATTTAGTAAGTACACTAAATATTCGTGAACTACGAAAATTCATCATAGAGTATTTTAAGAAGCGTAGAAACTGGCGATGTCCCGGGTCACCTTCGCGATATGGTGGTTTGTACCAACCTGCCGCCACATAGTTAGATTTGCTTTGCTCCTTTCCCCATTTCCCCACTCTTGGATATAATTGTCCCCCCATGAAAAAGTTGAGCCAAAAAAGTAACGAGAATCTATAACCTTCTTACTAAGTTTACGATACTGCTTAAAACCATAATCTCTAACATTCTTTCCCTTTACTATATACCAACGATCGTTAACAGTATACCTGATTGTTGCGGATGGTTTTACGATTCTCCAATCCAAGTTAGGGACATCTGGGTAGGATATCGCGTAGTCACCAAAAGTAGGGAGTCGCAACTTTGCTTTTCTCAAACCATCAACCAACATCTTGTACAATTGCCATTCATAACGGGGTATAACTTCCACTCCCTCTTTAATACTACCCATTGTCTCAGGAAAGGATGTGCCCAAAAGTGTGAAGGTTCGACAGTCATTTAAATAAGGTAATTTACTCACAATCGCTTGAATAGCCATTGAGAATCCATCGAGCGGAACAAAATTGGGTGCACCTAAATCTAGAATAAGGTCACAGTCCGTGGGCTGAATTTTCAACGTTGACAATAATGAATCTATTCCGGTTTTAAGTGTACGCTTTGCAGCATGTTCTATTGTTATTCTTAGGCAAATACCATTTTTGTCTTTGGCCGAGGCTGCTTTAATTTCCTTTTGATATTCTGTATCTCTTAGTAGACCTGTTACCGGTATATCTTGGCATCTCATTGCCCGGAGTCCATCAAAAATAAAGCGAACTGGATGAGTTCCATCTGCCAACCGCTTATCAGGTTTAATATGATTCAAATCGACAAAACAAGGGTGTTTCCCCCATTTATCATGAACCCGCTTTGCAAAAGGAGCCAGATGTTCGTCTATTGTCTTCGCCTCTGTTTCATTTTCGAAATCCCATCCAATCTCTGGAATTTCTATTAGTGGCGTAAACGCACGCTTTGTCGTATCAGGTAATCGTGATATAGCTTGATACTCTCCCTGTTTCCATCGAAGGCAGGGTAAGTAGTGAGCATGATTAAAGCTCATTGCATTCTCCTGTATCAATAAAAGCAGACATTTGGGAAACGTTTTCTTACCTCTCCTCTTCCGACCATATTAGTCAAAATGTAGAAGTTATTCGCTTCTCTTCTTATCTTCCCTGCGACGATTGCCGGATGAATTCCTATTTCTTTTGCGAAATCCTCGATGGAATCTTCGCTTCTTAGATAACGGGCCAAGGCCGTATTCCATTTTTCTTCAGGCACGAGGATTTCACCCGCCTGTTCATCTGCTTCTTGTTCAATGTCCTCAGCTTCCACATCGAGGTCATCAAATATGCTTTCTACATCTCCCTTGTGTAGGTGCTTCATTATATGGACAAGCTCATGGAAAAGAACAAACCAGAAATTATCGAGCCTGTCAAAACGCAATGTCATCCCAATTATTGGTGTACCATCAGAAAGTAAAATGGCAGCTCCATCTAGATGGGTTTGCGGCAGATGTGGTTCAATAACTAGACGAATCCCGGAATCCTGCAAGTAGTTAACGGCTTTTTGAGGACCATCTTTTTCGATACTTATATGGGCAAGTTCATTCAGCCATTCATTAGTAATTGCCTTTTGTTTGTATTTGCTTACCACTTCCTTTCCCTTTTTTTTAGCGAGGTCTATAATTCGACATTGCCAAGCAAGAAGAGCATACCAATTTACAACGCCTCCTAAACGCACATGTTGACGTGCAAACGCTTGGACCGGACTATCAAGAGAATCTGTCACGAATTCCTTGACAAGTTCCTCAGCATTTGCCCTAGCCTCTTCCAAAGAGCCGGAAAATCCTTTAAACCAATTACGAAGGTACATTTCCTTAATCGGGAACTGATCCCATGCTAAATCATCTTTGTCTACGTCAAGAGGTTTTTGTGATGCTGCCTTGAATTCGGCAACCTCACTTATGTTCAGGCCGAGCGCTTTTGCCACATCAGCAAGTCGAGGCAAATTCGCAGAAGCATATTCCTCGGCTTCATATCTTTGAATCTGTTGTTCTTTCAAACCAATAGCATCTGCAAGCTGACGTTGTGAAAGTCCTTTAGCAATACGTGCTCTGATGAGAATACCTGGCAACTCTTCCAAGCTCGATGCTTTTAGTATTTCAACAGTTCCAGATTTCAATGTTTCGTATTCGCGAAGTTGTATAGAAAGATTTTCATATTCGCTACGCAGTGCGTCTAGTTCTACCTTTGCCAGAACTTTAGACTTCGTTTGTTTAATAACGGCTTTGATATCAAAATCGTCAATTGCTTTTCGGAATTTTTTTACTTGAGCACTCGTGATTCGATATTGTCTTTCGTTAGTTATCATTGGCAATACCCCTTTTCGTCAACTCTTTTGGAACTTTATACAGATAATACCTTTAGCATTTCCCGTGTATTTGTCGATTTGGAAAAAATCAAGAAATAGGTGCTTCCCATCTGCAAGCAAATGAGTTGGGAAAAATTCCCCGCGGAAGCGTTCTCTTTGTTTCTTCCGTCTATCATTAAAGTTGCTGAAAACTGGATCCAGTTTTTTATCGTCTACTCCTATGTGGTCCCAGCATACATCAAAGTCACCGGGTATAGGCTTTTCTGTGATAAAACTGCCGTCGAGAAATATTTTATGGCATCCAGCTTTACGCAAAGCTATGACGCCTTCTTTAAATCCAGCAAATAGGCGTTTCCTATGAACAGATGATGCAAAGCGAGTTTCGACCTCCTCAAGCGTTGCATCATGCACCCCAAGAGGCAAAACCTTCCATAGCCCGCCAATATCTACGAAATCTGGTATCACAACACAACTATACTGTTGTGTTAATGATTAGTCAAAAGTATTCTGTTTTTTATTTTTTAGGCATTTTGTGAAGGTTATAAATATTATTGGGATTTGTGGAAAGTTAACAGGTTGCATATAAGGACGAAAAAGAGTCAAGTTTTTTTATTATTTTTGTTCCCCCATATTTTCTTTCAGAAAATAAGAATGGGGGCAGGTGAGATTTTTTGACAAGATTGGAATTAACAAGCACTTACGTTTATAGTTCGTTTGGGGGGAAATTTTATAAAAAATGTTAAATAATCATTGAACAAACAGGAAAAATTTGGTATAATATAGACCAGCCTTCGCTTAAAGCTACGGCGAGGCAAGCAAGATGGAGGGCTCTGCTTCGCCCAAAAGAGGGCTTCGCAGGGCAAGCCCGCCACACAGATGGCGGGTAAACAGCGGAGAACCGCACGAAAAGGAACAGAAGTTCCAAGAATCAGGCCAGAAAGCCACAAAAAAGCACATAAAGTTCCTTTTCGTGTGGAGAAGTCTTGCGAGCGGTTCAAATCAAGATATTCCTGCCGGGGTGGGTCTTCCGGCTGTGTGTATGGCTAACGCTACGCTATCGAAAAGTACGCTACGGCTATGCGTTCCGTAAAATCCCGCTTACGCAAGGTAAATACGCAACCGTGGACCCTGAGCGATACGAAGAGCTTACGAAATATAAATGGTTTGCGGTGCGGAGTGAAAGGGGATACTACGCCCTGCGGATGACAAAAGCAAAACGAGGCAGCAGAGTCAGGCAAAAAGCCGTGAGGATGCACCGGGTAATACTGAAGCCGCCGGAGGGTAAGTTTATCGACCATATAAATCATAACGGGCTGGATAATCGCAGTGCGAACCTGCGAATTTGTACGATGCAACAGAATGTGTGGAATAAACGCAAGCAAAGGGGCAATTACAGCTCGCAATATAAGGGTGTTAACCGGTCAAAGAATGATAAAAAGTGGAAGGCAAGAATAACCTGCAACGGCAAGCAGATATTGATTGGTTATTTTGATGACGAGAAAGCGGCAGCGAGGGCGTATGACGCCAAGGCAGCCGAGCTGTTCGGAAAATATGCTTCATTGAATTTGACAGAGGAATAGCTAATTAGAGGATTAGAGAATTAGCGAATTAGAGAATTGGTTAATTGTTGAATTTAGAGATTGAAAATCCGTGGTTTGATTTGTTTTGAGTCTTTGGTCTTAACGACGTTCTATATTGACAAAAAGGGCAGATGCGATACAATAGGCCTGTTTGACCCATAGTACTTTTATGGTGGGAGTAGCTCAGTTGGATAGAGCACCGGATTGTGGTTCCGGGGGTCGCGGGTTCAAATCCCGTCTCTCACCCTTTCTTCGTCCCTTCGACACTTCGACGAAGCTCAGTGCAAGCAAGCTCAGGACAGGCAGGACAGGCTTGCGTCGTGCGTATTGCGTCCGTTGGGTATAGTCCAATCCCCCCTTTGTTAATATAACAGAACCATGGATACCTATGGCACAAGTTTACACAGATTACGCGGAAAAGATAGCTACAGATCTGCAGGGGTGGCCTTAGCACCGAATATTATGTTGCTGACTGCTAACCGACCTTATCCGCCTGGGCGGACAGAAAAATTCATTTATGGACTACTCGGATAGTCCGGATGTTCGGACCAGGTGGTGGTCTCGCCCACAATCTGGTCAGTATGGAACAGGACTTCCAAGTTAATAGGACTGCTGCTATCCTTCACCTCAATTTGGAAGTTACTTGCAGCAAAACCAAATCCCGGCTGGCTCTGGTTATCGAGAACGGTCTCATAGCTGCCGCCTTCACCGCTGCCAACAAAGCTGTCACCTCCGGTGGTATCAACGGTGAATTGGTTGGTTACGGGGTCTCCAATTGGGGAGCCGAAACTATCGTACCGCTCAAACAGGTTCTCAGCGGTAGCGGTTATAGAATCAGCAGTCCCCTCGAATGTCTGGCCGAGGCCCAAGGCCCAGGTATCGGTAACAGAGCAGGCGCCAGCTTCACCATAAACATAGAAGCCGCTAACCAAATCTCCTGTTGGTGAGAATTCCAGCGGGCCGATACCTTCGGCAGCGACGGTCTGGGTGGTGAGGAAAGTAGAATTCGTACCATCATTGGTCCGCTGGGCCTGCACCTGGAAAGTCGAAGATAAGTCAATCTCTGAGCCAAAGTACGTTCCGGACAGCCATGTCCATCCTGTCTCGCTGTTTATAGCACCTTCAATCGACCCGGACGTGTATCCTGAGCCGACCATAGAACATTCAGCGGTGGTGATAGAAGGATTACCGCCACCAGGGTCGGTCAGGGTAGTAATAATCGAGAAATCCGGCTTGGTAACGTCAAAGTAAACAGTAACGTCAGGAAAAGCCGACATAGCAGTCATGGGACGACCGACCATTATTAAAGCGATAACTACAATACTCGTTAAAATTACCTTCCTACTCAATTCGAACCACCTCCCCTTCGAATTCATAGAAAATAAAAACATTTCACAGTTGCAAACATTAACCTGCCTACCAAATAGGCGCAAAGAAACAGATGTACTCAGCTTAGCAGGGTAGTTCACCACCGTTATTCTAAGCCGAACTAAAATCCTGTCTTCAGCACTTTTCGATTAAATATATAGTACAACACTCACGTTTTTCTCTTCATCGTTGACAGGATAACTATATAGGCTATATTTCCACGATAAGGTTTACCAGGCTACTACATCGCCCCAAATCTCATTGGCTACCGTATCAATATGTCCATTAAAGGCCTTTCCTCTTTCTCCTCTGGCAGCAGTACTCTGGGTTAAATCACCTGACCACGTAAAGAACCAATCTGCGTTGTAATCGTCCGGATGATAATACTGTCCGGCTCCATGCTCACCTCTTGCATAGGCGTTGTCCACAAAGAGGTGGCCACCTCCAGCTCCAGTACCTTCTGCACTAAAACTAGATGACCAGCTGCCAGTGTCCGGTTCGCCTGCGACACCATTATGTCTAAGGTCATGACCAGCAAATCCCATCTCATAGGTAGAAGTAGACGTAGCGTCCATTTCCATAACTCTCTGCTTTTTCCACTGGTCAACATCCTTTACTCCTCCCCACGTGTCCCAGTGGGTGTTCTGACCAAGCCAGCCAGTATCGTCTGATTGAACCCATCCAAGCTGCTCACTGTGTGCCGGGTACCATTGTGCTTTTGAATTATGCTCTGAAAAAGTAGTTAGTTCTCCACCTCCAAAGAATTCTCCATGTCTATCTATGTCGGCCCCGTCAGATGCCCACTGAGCTGATTCGCCTACGCGTACGTCTTGCCAACCCTCCAAAGAACCAGTGCCTTGTCCGTAGAAGTGGTCGACATCAAGGTGTTCCATTTTAGTCCAAACATTAAATGTCCCGCCGCCACTTCCACTAAGATCTACCTGGACAAAAGTCGATGCGATTGCCGGAAAACTAAGCGCTATAGTAGAAACTAAACTTACTAAAATAATTGTCTTTCTCATTTCTCAACGTCCTTTATCCCCCCTACAAAGTTTCTTTAAGTTCACAATCAGTTAAAAACCAAACAACAATCCCCCCTATAGTACATAAATTCATCTTGCCCCCGAAAAATCTCCATTAAATTCATAGGCATTTCCTCCTCCATTAAATACTATAGGTTATATTTCTTCGCTTATCAGTTCATCTTCATCTGCCGGCTCATCTACATTTGCCAGCTTGTTCTCGTTTACCTGCTCATCCTCCTCGCCATCAGACTCATCCACTATTTCTTCAGTTTCCAGCTCATCGTTGTCTATCAGATTACTGCCGACCATCTGTTCCTCGTCACTTGCGGGTTCATCTGCTACCTGCTCGGCTTGCTGAGCGTCCGCTTCCTGGCTCGTCTGCTCACTTTGTTCGACCTCCTCTATTTTGCTTATTGAACTCAGTGATTCATCACTTTCACCAACGGGGATTGCTTCGCTTAAGTCCGAAAGTTCAAGCTTCTCAGCGAGGTCTTTTGCCAGGTACTGAATCCTCCCTGCTCTGTAATGCAATCTTTTGGTGAGGTAACCCGGCTTTGCCTCCATAAGTTTTTGAAATGCCTTGTAGAACAAGAAGTCAACAAGCTCAACCTGAACCTGCTGCTTAATCATCTCTTTGGCAGTACTAAATTCAACATTGAGGTATTCTTCCTTTCCATCAAACGAGACAATCCTGAAGCCCTCAGCTCCTACGCGCTGGGCAGTAATCCTGTTCTGTCCCATTACAGAAACAACAAGCTCACCGGTATATGGGTCGGTTACCTCAAGACTGCCGGCCACGCTGGTCTGCACAACCTTTCCGGATATTCCAATACCTGCAAAAGTGATTCCCGCTGCAGCACTTTCCTCGCCCACCGTCACCTCAGTTAAGGAGCCGGTTATAAAAAATTCCGGAGGAATATTGTTTCCCCAGATTTGTTTTTTTATCACATCCGGCGACAAGGCCGTTAATTTCGTTAAAAGATTCCCCTCACCTGTAACCTCAATAAGGATTTTTCTAATTTCGTTCCAATCATAAGGGTCTCT
>Ga0307432_1000058_pt1 | contig 96823 bp, 74 predicted proteins | sample SalMarWE160150MG_FD_202158 | JGI IMG/M metagenome (GOLD analysis project Ga0307432, IMG submission 202158) | Salt marsh sediment microbial communities from the Plum Island Ecosystem LTER, Massachusetts, United States - WE1603-150 | ecosystem: Environmental > Aquatic > Marine > Intertidal zone >...
TGGTTATACGGATCGGTCATCTTTCCCCAGAGGAGGATACCATAATCAGCCAGCTCGGTTTCTTCGGTATTTTCAGACAGGTGTTCAAAGATCACAATTGCATTTTCGTTGACAATTTTTATACTGTCGTACATGGCCTTCAGAATGCTTATCCTCGATGCATCATAGGCCCATCCGTTACCTGTGGTATTTGTAAATCCTTTCGTAAAATCAAATCGGTAACCATCGATCTTATACTCCTGCATCCAGTAACGGTTTACCCGTGTAACAAATGCTTTGGTCGCCGAACTTTCATGGTTGAAATCGTATCCCCAGCACCAGGGTTCATGAGGACACTCCTCGTTATACCAGGGGCTTTCGGCTGATGGCTTTTCGTTATCGAAATACAATCGTACCATTGGCGATTGTCCATAACTGTGGTTTAGTACGATATCTATAATCACTGCCATTCCTCGTTTATGGCACTCATCCACCAGGCGTTTGAAATCGTCTTTCGTTCCGTAATATTTATCTACGGCAAAGTAAAAGGAAGGATTGTATCCCCAACTGTCATTGCCTTCAAATTCGCTGACAGGCATGAATTCAATTGCATTTACACCCAGTTTTTCCAGGTAATCGAGTGTATCTATCACGGTCTTAAAATTGCTGGCTGCAACATAGTCACGTACATGCAGTTCATAAATTGTCAGGTCAGTTACTTTGGCAGGAACAAATTCCTCAACTTCCCACTCAAATGTATCCTGGGCGGTCTGGAATACAGAGACAATCTCGGTAGTGTTCCCGGTTGGGTAAGGCTTTAGATCCGGATAGCTTGAAGACGGAATGTACTGATCATTCACCGGATCAAGAATTTTATCCGCATAAGGATCGGCAATTCGTATAGTTCCATCCACAAGATACTGAAAGGCATATTCTTCCCCTTTCGTCAGATCTGTCAGCGTTATCCAATATCTTTCTTCATCAGGTGTTCTGTTCATGAGGTAATCATTTTCCAGCTCCCAGTTGTTGAAATCCCCGATCAATAATACATTGTCCTTGTATGGCGCATGCAATACAAGAGTAACCGTGGACGTATCGATGTAATTTATACCGTCGATCACATCCTCGGGGAGATCTGCAACAGTCAGTTCATCACGAACGAAATAAAACAAAGAATCTGCAACCGTATACGTGCCGTTATCAGCAACAGCTTTTATCCAGTGTGTACCAGTATTGTTAACGATCAGCTGATACCGCAGGGTATCTTCATAGGAAACAAATTCTTCCACATTGTCAATAAACAAAGTAATGCTGTCAGGAGCAGGAGTGCCAAGTACAACGGCTTCGGCAAAAATATCGATTGCATCTGTTTGTTTCACGACAACATTTCCTTCAGGTTCAAGAATGTAAACAGATAGTCCCGGTTCATATACATCGTAATAAATATTGCTTGTCTGCATCGTGCCTGTTGGATTTCTGAAGACAAAGGCAAGTTGTTCAACATCAACACCATCCGGAATTTCATAATAGGATTTTACATCGGGAGTAATGTGCAAAACATAGGTTGTGCTGTTTATTTTCTCCAGTTTAGCCTTTTCCAGGTTTTCACTCCATTCGGCAATGACATACTTCCAGTCACCTGATCCGGTACTCTCAGAAGTAATTAGCCCGGTGTGCGCATAAATATCGCCTGTATATCCGTCAAGGGAACAATCACAAAGGTCTGTGTGAAATGTAATATCTACAGCGTCATTTACAGTAGGGTATTGCGGATCGGCTTCAATAACCTGTGCCGATACACCGGGTATTAACACAGTTAACAAAATGCCTGTCAAACGAGATAAAATCTTTGTTTTCATCTCACTGTTGATTTAGCGGTTAAACATTCGGGAGATAGAGAATTGCTTTAAAGACACATATTCACAAATATTAAAGGTAGGTACTTATTTCCCTATGACAAAAGCTTATAATGGAAATCCGGCTGAAAAAATACACAAACGTTACCGCAAACGTTTGCATTCTGTTTCTTCTGCCTTTGAAGAGATGACCCCTCATCATAAAGTATATGAATATAAAAGGGAGAAGGCAAAGGGGATATGTATAGATTTTCTATTATAAAAAACTAATATGATGAGGGCTCGCCGAACACTATAAAAAAATAAATTACGGAGTGAGGCAACATAGACCAATACGATTAATAAAACAACTAAACAACAGAAAACCAATATTTTAATAAAAATATTTATACAATTGCAGATTAATAGTAAATTAGTCTGAAATTGAACTGAACCCTACGATCATTGTGAAATGAAAAGTTCACAAGTTACCATAAAAGATATTGCCCGTGAGCTGGGGATTTCCCCGTCTACGGTTTCCCGTGCCCTGAAAGATCATCCTGATATTAGTCAAAAAACAAGAAAAGCCGTTAAGGAACTGGCAGAAAAGCTACATTATGAACCCAATGCAATTGCATTGAGTTTAAGAAGCAGATCAAGCAAAACAATTGGTGTTATACTTCCTGAAATTGTACATTTCTTTTTTAGCTCCGTCATAAGCGGGATTGAAGATCTGGCGTATGATTCGGGGTACAACGTAATTATATGCCAGTCGAATGAAGACTTTGAAAAGGAGAAAAGTATTATTCACACACTGATGTCAAAAAGGGTTGATGGTGTACTGGCGTCGATATCAAAGACAACAACAAATTTTGATCATTTTCAGGAGCTCATTGACAGTAAGATACCTGTTGTATTTTATGACAGGGTTCTGAATATACCGCATACCGACAGGGTTGTAGTCGATGATTTCGAGGGGGCTTACAAAGCTACGGAGCATTTGATTCAAAGAGGGTGCAGGCGCATAGCCCATCTCGCCACAAGCCAGGATTTGATGATTGGAAGGAACAGGAAAGCAGGATACATACAGGCTTTGAAAGACAATAATATTGAGGTTAACGAAGAGATTATACTCAGATGTGATACAGACAAACATGCATTGAAATGCATACCGTATTTATTGACACTTCAGAATAGAATTGACGGGATTTTTGCCGTGAATGATCTTACGGCAATAACGGCCATGTCCATCATCAAGCGATCCGGCTATAAAATTCCTGGAGACATAGCAGTTGTAGGATTCAGCAACAGCGTATACTCTTCTATGACCGATCCTCCTTTGACGACCGTTGAACAGCAGGGATTTAAAATGGGAAGGGAAGCCTCCAAACTTCTGTTTGAAAGAATTGAAAGTGAAGAAAACATTGATGCCAGGGCAATTCAAATAAAAACCGACCTGATTGTCAGGGGATCGAGTTTAAAAGAATAAGCAATAGCATACATATTTTGGGAAGAAATGCAGCGAATAGAAAAAACTTGCGTCTTTTGAGGTATAAACGCCAAAAACGTATAAACATAAATCCTTAACCATTAAGATATTAAAAATGAATTCCTTAATTTAAAATATCATACACATGAAAACAAAATCATTATTTGAAAAAGTTCAAAAAATTTTCGGTTTATTGATTGTTTCCTTATTTCTGGTAAATTGTACAGTTCTTGCCGAGAAAGAAAACAGAGCTGTAACAGATTTCACAAAAATTAGCTATTCCCTGCCAGGAAGTCTTGAAATTGTTCAGGCTGATAAAGTGAGTTTAATGCTTGAAGGTGACCAGGAAGATTTGAAAAAAATCATTACAAAGGTTGAAGGAGATCATCTTAAAATTTACACAAAAGGTAGTTCTTCAGGAATGGGGGACGTCAAAGTTTATGTCAGCATTAAAGAATTGAATGAACTATCTGTTGCAGGATCAGGGGATGCTGTGGTTAAATCAGAACTTAAAACAGAAAAACTGGAACTGGATTTAAGTGGCAGTGGCAATATTCAGTGTGAAGAACTTATTTGTAAAGAACTTGAAGTAGATATTGCCGGTTCAGGAGATATCTATGTGGGAGGCGAGGCTGAAAAGGAAATCGAATTGAATATTGCCGGTTCAGGAGATATAAGAGCTGAAAACCTGAAAACCAGTGAAGCCGAAGTAAATATTGCCGGATCAGGTTCGGTAAAAATTTGGGTAACGGATAAGCTGGAAACTAATATTGTGGGTAGTGGGGATGTGTATTATAAGGGAAATCCATTAGTAGATGCAGAGTCTATCGGTTCAGGAAGCACTAAATCCATGGAATAATAACACTATTCGCGCTGTTATACATCCGGGCAGGGTACCATTTTCTTTATGCGTTTTCGTTTATTGGGTTTGCTGAATGTAAAAGAGAGTGATATTTCATGTGCACCTCCTGATGAGGTGATGAGTTTTGAAGTTGTAAAATCATAACTGTAACCGATATTGTATCTTCTGGTCTTAAAACCTACCAGGAATACAACTGCATCATTGATGCTATTGTCTTTAATAATTGGTATTCCACGATACCAGACGCCAAGTACCAGGGGTTCGTAATTCCAGTAAAAACCAAGATCCAGCTGATTGTACTCTGCCTGGTTCTTATACAAGAAGGCTAGTTGAAGAACAGTTGGTGTAGGTCTTAACAGAGTTTCTTTTATTACAATACGCATACCTCCAAAAACCTGCACTTTTGTTGGTAATAAAGCTTTATTGTCATCTGAATTCTCTTCTTCGTACAAAGATTGATTTGGATGCAATAAATGATCTATGGTTGAGCCTATCCAAAAACTTTCTCCATAAATTAATCCGGATACTGCAAAATCGAGATCCCCTGTTTTCTCGTATGAAACGACCTCGCCTGTTGTAGGTGAATTGCCTCCCGGGGACATTTGATCGCGCCACACAAGTTTTTCAAAGTCAATACTTCTCTGGGTATAAGAAAATGACATTCCGGGACGGACATGTACGGTATTTTTGATACGGAAATCATAAGTATATAAGAGGGATAAATTCGTCGTGCTCAAATTACCCGAACCGGCAACATCATGCATGAACAGAATCCCGGTTCCGCTGTTAAGCTTGGAAAAATAATGATCAAAAGAAGCAGTATAGGTTTCATAACCACGATCTACAGATGGCCATTGATTGCGATAATTCAAAGCAAACCTGTTCTGGCCGGTGCTGCCTGCAAAGGAAGGAGCCATATACAATGCATTGGAATAGAACCTGGAGAACTGGGGATCCTGGCTCATGCAAAGTGTAGCAATAAGAATCAACCACAATATAAATGCCCATCTTTTCATGCCCTGTTGTATTAGCAGCATTGCTGCTTTCTTTATTCTAACTGCATATTTTGCAGTTAACCAGTAGTTAGTAGTTAATAAAACAAATTGTTTTAATTGTTAATACATAAGGGTTACATCGCCCGTTTTAGTAAATCCTTTTCCATCTGAATAGGTGCCCTTTACTTTCCAGATGTAGACGTCCTGTTTAGCCGGTTTGCCGTTATACGTGCCGTCCCAGCCTATATCCTGGTGATGACTTTCAAATACCATTTCGCCCCACCTGTTAAATATCATCAGGTGATATTCTGCCACATGATCAATGATACCCGGCAAGAAAACCCTGTTTTCTTCAAGAGGTGAATTTGGTCTGAAAGCATTCGGATATTCAATCTTGCCCGATGGCTCAACAAAAACGGCATTTTCCATTACATAAAGATCAATACAGTTCTTGTCGGTTGTTACCATCAGGGTAATATCATAGGTTCCTTCCTCCCTGTAAACATGTTTTGGACTGAATTCAGTCGATGTTGTCCCGTCACCGAAATCCCATTCATATATATCTCCATGATCAGAAAGGTTAAAGAAATTAACAGGTTCATCATTTACGTATACATATCTGGGAGCCAGATCAAAAAAGGCATTCGGTATTATGTAGACTCTTGCTGTGTCGCTATAAGAATCTTCGCCTCCCGGGCCCTTAACTGTGAGTTTAATTTTGTATATGCCAGCCTGGTAATAGGTGTATGTAGGCTCTGCTGCTGTTGATATGCTTCCGTCACCAAATTCCCAGTAATATTCTTCGGCATATTGTGAGTTGTTTATCAATGTAATGGTATGAGGCATACAACCTGGTTCAGGACCGGCAAATTTTGCATGGGGAACGGCCGGATGCAGGTAAAGAGTTCTGTTCACACTATCAGCACAATGTTCACTGGAAACTGCTAAACTTACTGTATAATTGCCCGGCGATTCATATTCAACAATTCCGGGATCGCGAACATCAAGGATTCTTTCTTCATCACCAAGATTCCATCGATAATCCCATCTGCTGCCTTCCGTAAGATTATTTAGCTCAAAACTGTTATTAGGGAAGGTGTCGCTGGGAGGAAGAATAGCAAAATCAGCCTCAGGACTTGCATAAATATTTAAAGTTAAAAATGCTGAATCGATACAATGCAATGACGATTCAGTAATTACCTTCACATGGAATACTTCATCTGCCTCACCTTCTGTCTGAAACATGTGATTTACATCAAAAGTATTTGTGGATGTTGTTACGCCATCATCAAAATCCCAATAATAATTCATATTTCCGGGAGTAGAGAACAGGGTTATATCTGCCGGACTACAAGCATTTTCAGGTATGGCGTCGAGCGTAGCTTCAGGGTTTGGCCATACCATGGCATATTGAGTGATATCATCTTTACAGCCAAGAATACTGGTGACTTCGAGTCTTACAGGGTAATATTTTATTTCGGCGCTTTGATTAATAAATGTGTGCGATGGATTTTCAATTGTTGAATAACTGCTGTCTCCGAATACCCATTCATAGTATACGGCCCTCTCAGACAGGTTATTGAATTCTACCAGGAGAGGACTGCATCCGGGTTCTGTTAACAATTCAAAATATGCAATAGGAATATCAGAATATATATTTGTACTATCGTATGCTTTACATCCATTAACATCGGTAAGTTCATAATAATATGTAACCGTATCAGGTTGATATGGGGTATATACAGGTTCCATAATGGAATAGGAGGAAAGATTATGAACAGGCCCTGTCCACAGGTGGTATACCGGGTCATAGCCCGTTGTTTCAACCTGAATCTGGAGCTCATCACCAACACATACAATCTCATCTTTTATTGTAATATTGGCAGTTGGAGAAGTGAATACCGTTATAGCTACCGAATCATAGGCAGTTTTTAAATTAACATCAACAACTTCAAGGTATAGATAATATGTTCCGGTTCCCGGAGGAGAAAAAGTAGTAAACAAAGAATTTGGATTTGACAGATATGCTATATCACCGGTCCATGAATATGTATAAGGAGGTGTTCCTCCAAACAGGTATGGTCTTATTTCAAAATCCACAGCTGTGCAGGCATTCTGATTATAAAGCCCGATATCTACAGCAATTGAATCATTGATCACGTTGATCGGGTGGCTAACAGGATTACCAATACAACCATCTTGCGTAATTTCATATACTGAAATTGTATAAGAACCGGTATTCGGGAAAGATAACCTGATAAAATCATTCATGTTTTCATCAAGTGTGATACCCACCGGAATAGTCCAGACATATGTTGAAGTACTGTTACCCGTAGTTGAAAAGATTACTCCTGTCTGATCCAAAAGAACTACTGTCGGACCGATAATGTTAATAGGAGCGGGCATCGGGTATATTGAAATTGTAATCTCATCTCTTGGACTTTCGCAAGAAGTAACTTCATTATAACCCGATACCCAATAAAACTCATTTGAAGAGAGTAAGCCGGTATACAAAGTGTCAGACTGCTGAATTATTGTGCCACCAACGGGCAGATCATACCACCTGAATGTAGTAGTGTTTATATCGCCTTGCGGACGTATAACAAATGAAGCAGCGCCACAGGATGAAGTGTCATCGACAACAGGCGTTGCAGGTATGGGGTGTATTATGGCTTCCACAGGTACACGCTCACTTGAACAACCGGTTGAATCATCAAATTCCGATACCCAGTACATGCTCGAACTGCCAGAAGAAGGAACGTACAGGCTGTCGGCAATTTGAATGATACTTCCGCCAACAGGATCGTCATGCCAGTAAAGTAAACTGGAAGAAGATTGTCCTGTAGCATGCAGATAAAAATCGGAAGGGCCACAGGATGAATCGGAATAGACCGTTGGAGCAGGAACAGCCGGATGAACAGTGATGTCAAGAGAATCCATATCGCTTATGCATCCGTGAAGCGTATCAACAGCCCGGGCATAAACCCTATCGTTGGCGGAAAAATAGTGGGTAACCTGGGTGCCTTCGCCAATAATTGCTGTTTCAAGTGCATCTTCCGACCATCTGATCACATGGGCAGGAGGCAGAATTGTGCCGGTTAGAATAAAATCGCCCGGACCGCAAAGACTATCATCCTGAAGAATTGGTGGATCGGGCACAGGATAAATGTTAGCATTTATTTCCAGTTTTGAGCTTCTGCAGTGAGAAACACTGTCATAAGAATTTACATAATAATCTTCCGAACTCAGCAGGTAAGGAGTAGTATAACTATCACCATAATGAAAAGGACCCGGATCAGCCATCTCATAATACCATTGTACTACAGCATTACCTCCCGGACCGGTAACTGTCAGGTTCAGGGAATCAGGGCCACAGGATTCGGCATCTGTAACTATCGGAGGATCGGGAAGTACCAGAAATGTAATCTGAACCGTATCTGAAGTCGGAGCACAGGCACCGCTTGTAAGCATCCATTCAAAATCATATACTCCTTCCGAACCGGATGGAATGGTTACAACGACATCTTCTGTATACCTGTCGGGATCAAAACTTGCAGTTCCCGGACCTGTTAATTGGGTCCACATACCTGTTCCCTGCTGGAAGGTATTGGCATGTAACTCAACACTGAGACCGCAAACAGATGTGTCATTTCCGGCAAAGCTCGGCGGAGGAGGGATACCGAAATCGACAATAAGGGTATCAATACTGATACAGGATCCGTTTTGCAGTATCCAATGAATGGTATATTCCCCTTCGTTGCCGGGCAGTACAGTAATTATAGCATTTGGATCGGATGAATTCGGACTGAATACAGGAGGTGTTCCACTTGGGTTGGATATCACCTGCCAGTGACCTTCTCCTCGAATGGGGGAATTTGCATCCAGAGTATCCGAATTTTCGAGGCAAAGATATATGTCCGGTCCGGCATCTGCTATTCCTGGTGTAAGATCAAGAGAAATTGTAACGGTATCAAAGGTTGAAGGACAAAGTCCATAGGCGCTTGATAATGTCCAGATGTAGCTGTTATCTCCTTCCACAAGATTATCCACCCTTGAATTTGGATCAGTAACATTGTCAATTGAGGTACTTCCTTCAATGGAAACCCAGTTTCCTGAACCTCCATTTATTGGTGTATTCCCTTCGAGGTAAACGGATGTCACTTCACAGTACCGTATATCATTTCCTGCAAAAGCGATACCGGGAGAATAATCAACAAAATACTCAATCGAATCAATGCTTATTGGGCATGCACCATATTGACTTGATACCCGCCATATAAGTAGATTTGTACCAGGAGAAGGTGAACTATATTCTGCATTGTAAAGAGCAGTATCAGATATTGTTCCACTGCCTTCGATTACAAGCCAGTGTCCTCTTCCCATATCTGTAGGTGGAGCTGCATCAAGAAGGATTGTATCAGCATCACAAAAACTATTATCAATTCCTGCATAAGCCGGATCGGGCTGACGATCGCTGATAATAATAACTTCGTCATAAGAATTACAGGGTCCGTTTGTTACTGTCCACCTGAATGTATTGGGACCATGATCAAGATGATGAACCCATGTAACAGGGTTTGAAGGATTATCAATTCCAGCTGAACCGGAAGTAGTCCATAATCCGGTTCCTGCAGATGGAGGGGTGGCACTCAGTTGGATGCTGTCTGCACAGATAATTTGATCATCGCCGGCAAAAACCGCATCGGGAGTCTCATAGATTACCACATCAACCCTGCTGGGTGCGCTTTCACACATACCCTCGATACTGGTTACCCAAAAAGTATAATTTCCCGGTACGGTATTGTCAAGGTTAAAAGGAGGAAGTTGCGGATTGTAATTGTTGCCAATATGCAGCAAAGTTGACATTAATGAATCGGCATACCATCTTACTTCGGCACTGCCGGCTGTTGCTGTCAGCTGAATGTCATCCATGGTACAGAACTCAAAAAGACTGGAAACAACAACAGGCGGGGGGGCAATTATTTCTATATATGCGGTGGTAATAATGGGGGGATTATCTCCATTTAACAGATCGGCAGGAGGTATTCCGTCTGTCGGAAAATTGTCATAAGGATTGCAAACATTCCAGTTCCGAAGGGTGATCTCAAAGATATCACCGGCAACTCCTCCGGGAGGGGCGCTAATGGCAAAAGAAGTCTGGTTAGGGCCATCGGCAGGTATAGGTATTTGAATGATCGGGCCGTTAAGCGAAGCTACAAAGTTACCTGCATTATCTGTCATAACATGAACCATGCCTCCACCGTCACGAACAGTTACATCAGGTATGCGGTCACCAGGCTGAATGTATGTGTTATAAATGAATTGCACCCAGCGGAAATATCGGTTCGGATTATCAGGCTCAATGGCGATGTTACAGTTGAATGTTGAGGCATCATCAAAGGTAACATCTACAATATCATCACCTTCGCAGAAATAATAAACAACAGGATCCGTATTTAAGACCCCGCTATTTTCTTCATCGGTACCCCAGGTACTGAAAGTTTGCTCCTGATGGCCGCTACTGGTACAAATATCTCCATCATAAACAAGATAAGAGTCAGCAGTTTTTGCACATTCATCATCAGGAGGATAAATATGTGTGGCCTCAGCCCATACAGAGTCACCGGCAGCATTCCAGTTACCAGGGACAGTTGTAATAGCTCCTGTGCCATCATTCCATACAAAACGAATCACGACCAGAGAAGTATCCACAGGCATCAGGAATTTAAACCACACATTCATGGTAAAATCAACAGGTGCACATACAGTTTTGGGATCCTGTGAACTTCCATTTTTGGTGATCAGCGAACATTGTCCTCTAACCTGAGTGATAGAAACCAAAAATGAGAGCAAAAAAATAGTTAGTAGTTTTGTGGTTCTCATTTAATACCTTATTTAGCGACTAGTGTATCGCTATAAATTGCCCAAGTTGGTATAAATGCTTAAAGGCATACAATCTCACATTGTATACCCGGTCTTTTCTAATTTAATTCTTTCGTCTATAGTAGTGATTGTATATACGTAAATGCACGGGAGAGGGTTACACTGACGTGAATTTGAATTTTGGTACTTTAAACCGCCTCAGACTTTTGTATAATGAGCTATCTGAATAGAATTGGTCTATGAAAGGTCTGTCAATCCTTCCGGCGATTCAACCCACATTGTTTTTTTTGTGGTATCAATTTCCAGAATAAACTCCTTACTGGCCGGAATAAGTATTTCTTTTTCAGCGCAGGAAATACATAAAAGAGGATTTTGATGAATATCAATAATGTCTTTCAATATACCTAATCTGCCTGTGTTTTTATCAATAACTGTGTATCCAATGATATGTGTCAGATCAGTAAACTGTTCATGTATTTTATTTACATGGGAGGATTGAATAAAGACTTTTGCATCAATTAATTCTTTTGCTTTGGATTCATTGTGAATGTCTTCAAATTCAATGATCAAATGATTTATTGTTTTTTCAGAATATTCCAAAACAAAAAAAGGAACCGGCAGCCCGTCAATTTCGAGGAAAACCGATTCCATAATAAGAATATTATCGAAATCAATGTCATTTAACTTAAGAATTACCTGGCCATGAATACCATGTAATTTAGTGATTGTACCAAGCAATATACAATCAGATAAGTCTAACATTGATTCTTTCTCAAAGAAAAATGAATTGTACTATTCTTTCTTTTTGTTTTGTTCAGAAGGAGTATCTTCTGTGTCTTCTTTCTGATCAGTTTCTGCCTGATCATCCTTTTGATTTTCTGCAACAGTTTCTGTGGATACATCCTCATTTTCTTCAGCTACTTCTGCCTCAGAACCAACTTTCTTCTCTTCCTCTTCTTCCTGAGTAACTGTCTCTTCAGTAACAGGTGATTCTTCAGTTTCAACCTTTATTACATTCCCGGAATCTTCTGCAATTGTTTCTTCCCGAGTTGCTTGTTCTTCAGAGGATTTTTCCTGTACTTCAGCTTTTTCAGCGGGTTCTGCAGTTTCTTCCCCAACAGGGATATTCTCTTCTGAAACGGCAATAGTTTCATCTTCAGAAACAGAAGCTTCCTCTTCAGCTTTTTCGGCAGCAGCTCGCTTCTTCGCTATTTCTTCAGCTTTTGCTTCTTTTGTTTTTGTTTCTTCTTCAAGGCGTTTTTTCATATCAGCTTCTTTAGCTTTTTTCAGTTTATCCGCCTTGGCTGTAATTTTAGCCTCTTTTTCTTTTAACCATTTATCGAAGCGTGAATTGGATTCATCCTCAGAAAAAGCTCCTTTTCGAACACCTTCCAGCAGATGTTTTTTCATTAAAACACCTTTGTATGATAAGATAGCTCTACATGTGTCAGTAGGTTGAGCGCCCTTTTGCAACCAATCTAATGCCTTTTCAAAATTTAGATCGATTGTAGCAGGATTAGTATTTGGATCATACAATCCTAATTTATCTATGAATTTACCATCCCGTGGCGCCCTGCTATCTGCTACCACAATGTGGTAGATCGGTCTTTTTTTACGACCTTGTCTTGTTAATCTGATTTTTGCGGGCATACATAATTATTTAATAAAACCTACTAATACCGTGGATATTAAACACGGTTAAAATTGAGCCTGCAAATTTAGATAAATATTTAGAATTACTAAATCTATTTGCTATTTTATTCGTGAGACTCAATTTTCACGAATAGTATGAAGTGAAAATTGTAAGTCGAACGAATCCCGCTAGCTATGCGTAGCGGGATAAATGAGTCTGACCTGTCAACCGGACAGGCTGGTACTCCGATGCTTACATCGAAGGATAAAAATATTCAATTTTGATATTCAGCCGCTTGCGGCGTGGAGCTTCAATTAATCCCGATAGCGAAGCTAATCGGGATCAAACACCCTGTAACAAGAGCACAGGGTAAAATTCCTTTTGGGTCTTGGATCTTGCCCAAAGGTAAACGCCATTTACTCGTAAAACTCAAATTTCATTTTGATACATCGGCTGCTTGCCGGAAAGCAATTCATTTATAAAAAAACAAAGGATCTTGCCACATTGCAAAACAATTGTTCTGTAATTCTGTTTGGTACTATACAATATGTGTTTTTTAGCAGGTACATGAAAATCATTTGTAGAAATATGCCAAACTGACATACAGGTTAAATTAAACGACATCAATTCATTAAAGATTTTTACAGCAAATGAGAAAAGTTGGCATCATATATGTAAATATATAGATAAATAAATATATTTGAATAACATACCGGTCAGAAAGAGACGTACATCTGGCAATTGGTTATGTCAAGCTATAACATAAAAAAACTTGTATCTAAATGAGAACAATTGAAAAAAAGATAAAAATGAAAAGATTAATTAGCATTTCAATCGTTATTACATTCCTGGTTCTTGGATGTAACAGTCAAACGAACAACAAAGAGGCAATTGTTGAAGAATCAGAAGAGATCGTAAAACCTATTTTACTGACAAAACAAATGTTTCTTGATGAAATTATGGATTATGAGAGCAATCCCAATGAATGGATTTACAAGGGAGAGCTTCCGGGACTCGTTGATTTTTATGCCGACTGGTGTGCACCTTGCAGAATAACGTCGCCTATTATCGAAGATCTTGCACAGGAATATGCCGGCAAAATTCAGGTATATAAAATAGACATTCAGAAGGAGCAGGAACTGGCGGCCGTATTTGGTGTTCGGAGTATACCGACCTTTCTTTTTATTCCTAAGGATGACACACCGGTAATGTCTTCAGGTATTGCTCAAACGCCCGAACAGACAAAAGAAATGTTCAGAAGGCAAATTGATGAAATACTATTAAGATAAATTATAGTTATCCATAAATATTAACACTCCTTATTTTTTATTTTCCTGTATTGTACCTTTGTGAGGTAATCAATTTCCTGTCTTTATGTTTTTAGTATTTGATACAGAGACAACGGGACTTCCTAAAAATTATAATGCCCCGCTTACTGATTCTGATAATTGGCCGCGCATGGTGCAAATAGCGTGGCAGTTGCATGACAGCACAGGAAAATTGATGGAGGTTAAAAACTACATTGTTAAACCTGAAGGCTATACCATTCCCTATAGTGCCGAGAAAGTGCACGGCATTTCAACTGAAAAAGCATTAAAAGAAGGCAAAGATCTTACATGGGTTCTGAATGAGTTTAATAATACCCTTGCCAAAAGCAGATTTTTAGCGGGGCATAATGTTGAGTTTGATATCAGCATTGCAGGAGCAGAATATCTCAGGAAAAATACGCCAACGAATTTTCTTACACTAGCAAAGATTGATACAAAAGAAGAAAGTACTGATTTTTGTGCTTTGCCCGGAGGCAGAGGTGGTAAATACAAATGGCCAAACCTCTCTGAATTGCATACAAAATTGTTTGAAGAAGGCTTTGAGGAGGCTCATAATGCTTCAGCAGATGTAGTTGCTACTGCTCGATGTTTTTTAGAACTTTTAAGGCTTGGAATAATCGATCCTGTTAAACATGGACTTTCCACTTCATTTATCGGGGAGTTCCGGAAGCACAACAGGGAAGTGATCAAACCCATTGAAATTCGTATTGAATCAAATAAAGTGGCCGGTGCAGAAGCGGATCTTTCTCCTGTTGATGCTCAGTCTGAGAAGATTCTGAAACCTGATGTATCTGTTCCTTTTACGCATTTGCATGTTCATACACAGTATTCAATTCTTGATGGTGCAGCAGATATAAATGGTCTTATAACCAAAGCCAAGGCAGATGGGATGATTGCATTGGCGATTACTGATCATGGCAATATGTTCGGGATAAAGGAATTTCATTCTATTGCAAGAAAAAAAGGGATAAAGCCGATATTAGGCTGCGAAGTATACGTAGCTCATCGCACCAGATTTGATAAATCCGAGAAAACAGATGGAGGAGGAAAGCATCTGGTGTTACTTGCAAAGAATATGGAAGGTTATCACAATCTTGTGAAGCTGGTTTCTTTTGGATGGACGGAAGGTTTCTATTATAAGCCCAGAATTGATATGGAGCTTTTAAGGAAATACAATAAAGGATTAATAGCATGTTCTGCATGTTTACACGGAGTAATATCTTCGGTATTATTGCACGAAGGAATTAAAGAGGCAAGAGAGAAAATACTGGAATTTAAGGAAATATTTTCTGAAGATTTTTATCTGGAATTACAACGGCATAAATCCGGAATTGCTGAAATTGATGAGGAAGTATACAAAGATCAGGTATTTGTTAATACAAATCTGATTCAATTGGGAAAAGAAACAAATACCCCCTTAATAGCGACCAATGATGTTCATTTTATCAATGAAGAAGATGCCGAAGCGCATGACAGGTTATTATGCATCAGTACAGCTTCTGACATTGATGATCCTAACCGGCTAAGATATACACATCAGGAATGGTTCAAAACTCAGCAGGAAATGCGGAATTTGTTTTCCGACGTACCGGAAGCCCTTGAAAATACCCATCGCATAGTTGAAAAAATTGAAGAATTGAAACTCGATTCTTCTCCCATAATGCCTGAATTTCCTATTCCAAAGGAATTTGGAACACTTGAAAGTTACCGCGAAAAATACACCAAAGATGATCTGGTAAAAGAAATATCAGAAACATCCTATAAAAGATTGGGTAATCTGGAAAAGGTATTGAGGGTGAAACTTGAGGCTGATTATCTTCAGCATTTGGTATATGAGGGTGCAAGGTATCGTTATGGAGAGCCGCTGGATCTTTCTGTGAAGGAACGAATCGACTTTGAATTGAATACCATTAAATCAATGGGTTTTCCCGGTTATTTTCTTATTGTCTGGGATTTTATAAGGGCAGCGCGTGAGTTGGGAGTATCAGTAGGTCCGGGCCGCGGATCAGCTGCAGGTTCAGCTGTTGCCTATTGTCTTCAGATAACAGATATTGATCCCATAGAGCACGATTTGCTGTTCGAAAGATTTCTGAATCCTGATCGTATTTCTATGCCTGATATGGACATTGATTTTGATGAAGACGGAAGGGAGAAAGTATTGAAATATGTTGTTGATAAATACGGAGCCAAGCGTGTTGCTCATATTATAACTTTTGGTACCATGGCACCAAAAATGGCTATTCGGGATGTTGCGAGGGTACAAAAGCTTGAACTTGCTGAAGCTGACAGGTTGGCTAAGCTGGTACCTGAAAGACCCGGCACATCATTTAAAAAGGCGTACGATGAGTCCCCGGAACTGTTGGAGGAAAAGGAGAGTCCCAATGCACTTATTTCCCAAACCCTTAAGTATGCGGAAGTTCTTGAAGGATCTGTAAGACAAACCGGGGTGCATGCATGCGGAATCATTATCGGCAAAGAGGATCTGGAAGAACATATTCCGGTTTGCACCAATAAGGACACTGAACTTTATGTTACCCAGTTTGACGGGAAACATATTGAAGCAGTGGGCATGCTGAAAATGGATTTTCTGGGATTAAAGACCCTCTCAATTATCAAGGATACAATTGAAAATATTAAGCAGTCAAAAGGTATTGATGTTGACATTAAGAAGATACCCATGGATGATGCCAAAACCTTTGAATTGTATAGCAAGGGTGAAACAACAGGTTTATTCCAGTTTGAATCACCGGGCATGAAAAAACATTTGAGGGCACTTAAACCCAATCGATTCGAGGACCTTGTAGCGATGAATGCTTTATACAGACCAGGTCCCATGGACTACATACCAAAATTTATTGCCCGAAAACAAGGTCGTGAAAGAATAGAATATGATCTGCCGGAAATGGAGGAATATCTTAAGGATACTTATGGCATTACAGTTTACCAGGAGCAGGTGATGTTGCTTTCGCAGAAACTGGCAGGGTTTACCAAAGGCATGGCTGATTCCTTAAGAAAAGCTATGGGGAAAAAGATCAAATCAATGATGGATGATCTGAAAGAAAAATTTGTAGAGGGGTGTCAGAAAAATGGTTATAAAGAAAATGTGATCAATAAAATCTGGAGCGATTGGGAAGCTTTTGCCCAATACGCTTTTAACAAATCACATTCTACATGTTATGCTCTTGTATCATATCAGACTGCATATTTAAAAGCAAATTATCCGGCTGAATTTATGGCAGCTGTGCTTAGCCGTAATTTAAGTGATATTAAGAAGATTACTTTTTTTATGGAAGAGAGTAAACGCATGGGCTTGCATGTTATGGTACCTGACATAAATGAAAGTCATTCAAGATTTACAGTGAACAAGGACGGGAATATTCGCTTTGGACTGGCAGCTATAAAAGGTTTGGGAGAATCGGCCGTACACCATATCATTGAAGAAAGAGAAAAAGGGGGATTGTTTAAAAACATATATGATTTTGTTGAAAGACTGAACCTGAATACAGTGAACAAAAGAAGTCTTGAAGCTCTTGTAATGGCAGGGGGTTTTGATAGTTTTAAAGAAATAGAAAGATATCAGTATTTTCTTACCGACAGAGAAAACCTGACATTAATAGATCAGTTAATTCGGTATGGTAATCTGGTTAAATCACAACAGACAAACACTCTCTTTGATGATGATTCAAGCTATATCAATGCTCAGAAAAAGCCCGAAGTTCAAAATGGACAACCCTGGGCTCCATTGGAAAAATTAAACAAAGAAAGGGACCTTATCGGGGTTTTCTTATCATCACATCCTCTTGATGATTACAAACTGGAACTTGATAACTTTACAAATTTTACCTTGTCTGATTTGAAAGATATCGATCTTGTGAAAGGCAAGGAACTCTCAGTAGCCGGGTTAGTGACTGAGGTAAAACATTTAACGACCAAAACAGGAAGACCTTTTGGTTCTTTTGTTATTGAGGATTACACAGATTCTTATAAGCTTATGCTATTTGGCAGAGATTATGAAGATTACAGAAAGTACCTGTATGAAGGTTATTCACTGTTAATAAAGGGAACTTTACAACCGAGTCAATGGCGTAGAGATGCAAATTCATGGGAATTTAAAGTAAAATCCATGATTATTTTAAACAATGCAAGAGAGGAAATCGTTAATAATCTTGCGATCAGGATAGCGTTAAAAGATATCAATGAAAAACTCATTAAAGAAATTCGCGAGAAAACAAATCAATACAATGGCAAAACGAATGTTAAATTTTATATTTATGATGAAGAAGAAGGGATTACTTTAGAGATGTTTTCGAGAAATACGTCGGTTTCAGTTACAAATGAACTGATAGAATACCTTAATACAAAATCTGAAATAGAGTTTAAAGTTAGTTGATCATTTGTCGTTGAGCGGCTTTTGAATTTTATTAAATTTGTTATATACAGTAGAAAGTTTTTAATTAATAAATAAATCATTGAAATGGCATTAGAAATAAATGATTCGAATTTTGAGGAAATTGTCTTAAAAGCAGAGAAACCTGTAATTGTTGATTTTTGGGCAGAATGGTGCGGTCCATGTCATATGGTTGGGCCAATTGTTGCTGAAATAGGAGAGGATTACAAGGATAAGGTAATCGTTGGGAAACTGGATGTTGATAACAATCCCGGAATCGCCAGGAAATTTGGTATAAGAAATATACCCACAATACTGTTTTTTAAAAATGGAGAAATAAAAGATAAGCAAGTGGGAGCTGTCCCTAAAAGTACACTAGTAAAGAAATTGGACGCCCTTTTATAGTCAGAATGATCATCGTATTTGAAAACTATCATAATTAGTTCCTTACGATTTTAACTTTGAATAACTATTTGTGATAGTTTTCTTTTTTAAAAGTTATGATAAAACTATTTCGTAGAAATCAGCAAGCATTTATTCTCTTCATTGTTTTTTATTCTTTTCTTTCCGTTTATAGTGTTTACATAGTTCGCGCGAAACAACAAAATCTGCCCATTCCCTTTCTTTTACCATTTCTGGCAAATTATAAGAATTTACTGTTTAAACTTGATAGTTCCGGTTTCATCTTATCTCTTTTTACAGCATTAATATTACTTTTTGCAGGATTTTATTTAACCAGAACATGTATCAAATTTTTAATCATTCAAAAAAGGGTTCAATTTCCTGCAGTTTTTGTTATTTCTGTGTCCTCTTTTGCATTGCATCAGGAACTTTTTTCAGAAATATTAATAGCAGTTGTATTTATCCTGATTATTATTCAGAGGATTTTTAACAATCCGGCAGACCACAAAGCATCTCTGAGGTATCTAGATGCCGGCATACTATTGGCAATAGCGAGCTTATTTTATTTCAACATCATTTTCTTATTGCCCTTCCTATGGATTTCACAGGTTACTCTTCGTCAATTCAATTGGAGAGAGCTGTTGTATACTCTTATTGGGTTGTTTCTGCCATTTCTTTATATTTTTTCCGGGTATTTTATTCTTGATAAATCGGTGAAGGAGATGGCAGACATGCTTTTTCAATGGTTGACCCTTGACAAAGTTGTAAGTTTTAACTGGCAATTTTTAGCTGCACTGGGATTGTACCTTTTTATTATGATCATAGCAAATTTTCACGCTTTGCGCATATATGCCACAACCAAAGTTCAGGTTAGAAAGTATTATCAATTGGGATTTTACCTTTTTATCAATGTTCTTTTAATGTACCTGTGTATTCCTTCGGTTGGAATCGAAATATTTATACTTTTATCAATACCTGCATCAATACTTTTGTCTTCTTATTTTAGTGATTGCAGGAATAATTTTTTTAATAATATCCTGTTTATACTTCTTCTTATTGCACCTTTGGCATTGAATGTATTTAGCTGAAAAAAAGCTGTCGGGGAGAAGACAGCTTTTTGCAGTAATAATATTTCTGTTTGTATCAGAGCTTTTTAACAAAAGATAAAATTCCAACAGATTCTCCGGGTTTACCTTCCTTAAAAGAAATGAACACATGGTAAACGCCTGTCTTTTGACATTTAAAATCGAAAAAAGGAAATTCTTTGCCGGTTGAACTAATGTAAGTGCTACCCTGCAATACATTCATATCAAAAAGCTGAAGGATAGCTTCTCCCTCAGAATCAGGAGCAGTACATATTGAGAAACGATATTGTGTGTTTTTGCTCAGAACCATTGAAAATTTGGCTGAAGGTGGTTTTCCGCCCGGAATGCCAGCATCCAACTTTACAATAAAATCCTTTAAATAGGTAACATTTCCGGCACTGGCGGCACACTGAGCAACTAATTCGACATTGTCTTGAGCAATTATTTCACTCGCAAAGAAAATCAATGAAAGGAATATGTATTTCAGGATATTTTTCATATTAATTACTGATTAGCTTGTTTCGGATTTGTTCTGTTTTTTCAATTATGCTGTTCAGTCTGTCGTCTGAAATTTCAACCATACTAACATCTTTTTGCACGATAACCAACATTCCGTCTTCTTCAATAGCCACAGGTTCTCCTTTTTTGATAGTGATCGTAACATCGTCAAATTCATCCTTGATGATAGTAAGATCTTCAATGAGTTTACGAAAATACTTATCAGATCTATAATTTTCAAGAATAAGCATTAGCTGATCCATAATAATTTTCTGTTCTCCAATTCTTTCTGCAATTTCAGGATGTGGATCTGATTTTGCTACCTGGGTGGCAAGGTAGAGTCCTTCCATCCATACGCCGGTAACCATTAATGTGCTCAGATTGCTTCGGTTATCGCTCCTGAGGTATTTGTCCATCTGGTTAAAACTATGTACAGAAATATACATCAGTGAATCCAGGTTTTGATTACTCTGCGCCAGTCGTTTGAGAGTTGTGAAATCAAAAAATTGGCCGACTCGTACTCCGTCTGCCAGAGTTTTAATGGCAGTAATGTAATCAATTACGGAGTTTGTTTTGTTATAAATATTGAGATAGCCAAGATCTGCAGCATAAATTCCCAGATGAAATGCTTGTTGATAACTTGTTGTTAAATCATCTACTTTATCAGTAGGAGCCAAATATTTTCCAGAAAAATCAGCATTAAGGCTTTTGACCAATGATGCCATTTCAACAGGCGAAGAAATATTCTGAACGATATTCTGCATAACTTCTTCAGAAATTTCTAATACGCCTTCATTAACAATATCATCGGGGACTTCAAATTCATCTTCTGTCTTTCGTTCTCCTCCCGATTTACAAGCGAAAAGTAAAAGGCTGACAACAAGAAGCGCAAAAATTCTTTTTATCATAGCTCTCTGTATTTGTTGTTGCGGATTAAACAAATGTAACAATTAGTATAAAGATATTAAAAATCTGTTTTAGTAAAAATCTATTTTTTCTTCAAGTTTTCCCCAAGGCCAAGTAATTTTCTGAATACATCGAAGTATAACTGAACATATAATATGCATGTCAATATCCAAATTACAACCATATTAAACCAGTAGGTATCATGGTACTTTCCAAGAAAATGCTTTTGCGGTGCAAAAAAATGTGTTCTGAAACTTAAGGCATGCGAAGGGATAGGTATTTCATAGATCGGATCAATGTGTTGAATCAGTTGATGCTTGTATTCAAGTATTTTATTTTTTTCATATACTTTTTTTAATATGTCGGCAATGCTTTCATTAAAGTAACGATCTCTTCGTTCCTGATATTTTTCCGGGTAATTTTCAAGAAGGTACGTAATACTGTTTTGACGTTTTTTGTTGGCCAACTGGAAAACACTTCCGTAATAACTGTCAAGTTGTTTCAGGTATTCATAGACTCTTCTTGCAGTATTGGAATCAAAGTTTTGTTTGTTAAGTTCATTTATAGGATCATAAAGGACAGGTTTCACCAACAATTCCCCATTTTGCTTAAGAGCAGGTTCATTTGCAATCAATTTCATTCGTGTATTTTCTTTTTTTATTTCATTGATTAATAATATAAGATCGCTCTTTGTAGCATCAACCTGATTAATATTCCTTATTTCCTTATCAATTCTGTTCAGTCTGTTGCGCATTTCAGGAATGTAATACACTTTTTTAAAATCGGCCATACTTTCAAGTCTTTCAAGATCATAAAACTCCCTGGTAAACTTATTGTCTTTAAATTGATAAACCATAAGAGCCTCATAGCCCCATTTTGTTACCATAAGTTCTGCTATAAATGGCACCTTATCAACACGCCCGATTTTCTGATTGAGTTTATCAAAGCTAAACATGGCACCGCTGAGTATCATCATGGGAATCATGATCAATGGGATAAGGATATAAATAGTAACTGCCGAGTCAAAAGTGGCAGAAATATTAAGACCAAGTATATTGGCAAATGCTGCTGTGGAAAACAGTGTAAACCAATAAACAAAGTTCATTCCTTTAATACCAAGGATACTGTTTGCAATGATTACGAAGAGGAATGTCTGGATCGCACTGATGATGAATAGAATAAATATCTTTGAAACAAGGTAACTTGATCTGCTAAGATTAAGGAATTTTTCCCGTTTCAGTATTTTCCTGTCTTTTACTATTTCTTCGGCGCTTACCATCAATCCCAGAAAAAGGGCAACAATAAGCGACATGAATATAAAAATATGAAGGTTTTCATTGACCCTGAAAATATAAATTTTAGAGTTAGGATCTTCAATGTATCTGATAAGGTACGATAAAATAAAACCAAGAACAGGAGCTTCGATTAAATTTAGCAGTACGTATTGTCTGTTACTTATCTTTGACAGAAAATCTCGAATTCCGTAAATTCTTAACTGCGAAAACCAATTGGGGATATTCAGCGTTTTAGGTGGTTTTTCAGATATAGTATCAACTTCTTCCGGCGAGAAATTGGTATTGTAATTTTCTTCCCATTTTTCAGGGGATACTTTACGTATATCGGTATAATTTCCAAACTCATCAACCACATGTGTTTCAATAATATTAAAAAGAAGCTCAGGATTGACATTTCCACAAGTTTGACATTCTCCAACTTCACTGTTGATCTGGGCATCCATCTTTTTAAAATACATAATGCCTTCCACCGGATTGCCATAATAAATCATATAACCTCCGACATCGAGAATGATCATTTTATCAAACATTTTGTAAATGTCTGACGATGGCTGATGAATCACTACGAATATTAATTTACCTTTCAGTGTCAGTTCTCTGAGCAGGTCCATTACGTTTTCCGAATCACGGGATGATAATCCGGAAGTGGGTTCATCAACAAATAAAATGGAGGGCTCACGGATCAATTCAAGAGCGATGTTCAGACGTTTTCTTTGTCCGCCACTGATCATCTTTTTCAGTGGAGATCCAACCTTCAGATCCTTCCGGTCATAAAGTCCCAGATTTGTAAGCGTTTTATTTACCAGGGAGGTAATTTCTTCATCAGATTTTTTTTTAAAACACAGTTTTGCATTGTAATAAAGGTTCTCAAAAACTGTTAGCTCTTCTATTAATAAATCATCCTGAGGTATAAGTCCAATAACTCCTTCGAGTTTTTCCTTATCTTTATGAAGATCCAATCCATTGATAATTACTTCTCCCTCGGTGGGTTGGTCAATGCCTGAAAGTACATTAAGCAATGTTGTTTTTCCTGAACCGCTGGCGCCCATAATTCCAATCAGGCGCCCGTGTCCTTCTGAGAAGTTGATATTTTCAAGACCTGAATTCCCATTGGGAAATCTGAAACTTAAATCTCTGACGGTGTATGATATCTTACTGGAAGTAATATCCGCCATGAAATGTGCAACGACATCACTGTAATAAACAGGTGCTCCTTTTGTGAGTTTTACAGTGCTGCCATTGGCAAACAGGTATATTCTAGATGAATTGATAGGCAGACCGTTTAAAAACAGGTCTTCTTTTCCGGTATATTTTAAAAAGTATAAGTCAACACTTGTCACCCGGAGGACAAATATGTCTTTGTCGAGTTGTTTTGTTTTGATTTTTTTTGCGTTCTTGTAGCGTTCATTTCTTTCGTTGATAATCAGAATATTGCCATCATCAAGTTCCAGCGCCTCATTTTTAATAACAAAAGTTTCTATACTTTTAAATTCTATCTGAGAGATATTAAATACTTCAGCTACGGTATTAATAATAGCCATTCGCTGATCGGTAAATTTTCGATCGGCATTGATGATTTCAAACAAACGGACAAGAACAACTACTTTCTGTTTTTGAGTAAGTGTTTTATTGATCTTTTTGCAAAGGCCGAGGATTCTGACTGAATCTTTTACAGATGTTAATTTGCCTTTTTTTTGTTCTTCTTCTTCCAGTTTTAATCCGGCATGTTCTTCGAATAGGGAATAGTACTCCGTTACCTTTTCTGATGTAAGTTGTTGTTCCAGAAATGTTTTCACATACTCGACCTGTGTAGACTCAACGCCCTCATCTTGTTTTGCAACAATAGCAAACAACTGCATCAGAGCCTTAAGGATTTCCTCACTCATATTTTATAAAGTAAATTTTACCGGCACAAGAAAAATGAGATGCTAACCTGAATAGCTCACTTGTTCAAATGGTACATCCACAATATCTGCATACTCTTCTCCTGCTTCTTCCATATCTTCATCATCTTCAGGAAAATGCCAACGAATAAGAACATCGTTACCTGCTTCATGAATTTCTTCCAGCTTCATTAAAATATCCAGCAGGAGTTTGGATGAAGCAGTATTGAAATACACCAGTTTGAAGTTGAATATGGTCTTTTTATTCGGACTTTGGGAATATTCATCAAGCCAGGTCAGCACTGGTTCATAAAATGAAGTCACATCTTCAGGCAATGAACGGCCAGATATTTCCATAAGATCATTATCCTTATCTAATATTACTTTTGGTGTATCTTCAGTACCTTGAATTTTGATAGTTTCCATAGCTACACTTTTTGTTTAAATGTCATCTCTTGAAATAGTCGAAGTTAATAAAAAGAATGAAGTATCATTTGAGATAGGCAAGAAGTGATATTCAAGTTCTTTACCGGTTTTTCGCTTAATGTCAATAAATCCCAAACCGGCGCCACCTTTATCAGAAAGTCTCCCTTCTTTCATCTGCGTTTTGTAAAGGCCTTTAAGCCCATCCTTATCCATCTTATTGATGGTTTCAAGCATATTGGTTAATTCTTCAATTCTGTCATTATCAACAGCATTGCCAGTAGTAACACTATACTCATTTTCGCCTTTACTGACCAGGAAAATTCCTCTTCCTGAAAAAAGAAAATCACTTGACATAAAATCATCGGCATGTTTGCTGATATTTTGCAAACATTCAACCATAACATGGAATACTTTTCGCTGAACATTTCCCGGTTCATCATCTTTGGCCATGTTTGATTCAGTCAATGATGTAAAAGCCTTGGTAATCTGATGAGTTATTTCTCCTTCATATACCAGAGTAATTTCATGGGCTTTCATGGTTTTATAGAATTCGTATACAAACTCAAGAAAGCCTTTTACATCTTTTTTATTATCCATAGTACACCTGTATTAATATATTATTTTAATTAAAATTCAATTCCTATTAATAAAACATCGTCAATCTGTTTATTATCGCCCATCCATTCATTAAAGTCATTAGCAAAGAAAGTATTAAATTCATCCATAGTCAAGCCTTTATTCTCAACAATCTTTTCCCGAACTCGTTTTGGAGAATATTTTTTTATTTCCGGACCTCCAAGCTGATCAGATAGTCCGTCTGAAAAGAAAAATATCTTGTCACCTCTCTTAATATCCAGAATATAGTTTGTAAAATCTTTTTCTTCTTTCTTTCGGTGAGGAATTCCTCCAATGGCTTTCCGATCACCTTTAAATTCTTCAAGTTCACCATTACGTAACAAATATAACGGACGGTGGGCTCCTGCATATTGAAGCTCTTTTTTATCGTAATTTATTTTACAAAATGCAATATCCATCCCGTCCCGGGCTTCAGCTTCATTATCTTCCTGCTTAAGGGTTCTTCTCACATTGTAATGCAGTTCATCAATTATATTTGATGCAGTATGTTCTGATTCGTGATCCACAATATTATTCAATAAAAAATATCCGATAAAGGAAAGCAGGGCACCGGGTACTCCGTGTCCTGTACAATCAACAGCCGCAATATAAATATCATCTCCTTTTTTAAAATACCATGGGAAATCACCACTAACAACATCTCGCGGTCTGTAGAAAATAAATGAATTGGGAATGAATTCCCTTAGCACCTTGTTGTCAGGAAGTATAGAAGTCTGAATCCGCTGGGCATAGTTTATTGAGTCTTCAATTTTCCTGTTCTTATCCTGAATTTCCTGTTCAATTCTCTTTGCTTCCGTAATATCATGCCCGACAAATAAAATGGTTTCAAGCTCATTTTCATTGAATTCAGGGATAGCATTGAAACTCATTATACGATCTTCTTCAATCCCTTCAATTCTTGCCGGAATGGTTATTTCTGTTGTTGTTTTTTCAGGATTTGCCTTTACCTGTTCAATGGTATCACGAAAATAATTGAAAAGAATGTCTGAAAATTTTACTTCATTAAGGGTTTTGTTTATCAAATTTTTCGATTCGATACCAGTATATGTCTCGACTACAGGATTTGCGTAAAAGAATTGTCCGACAGTACTCAGGCGCAATATCATATCAAGTGAATTCTCAGAAAGAGCCTGCATTTTACTCCTCATTCGTTCTTCTTTTTCAGCTCTTTTTCTTTCTGTAATATCCGTTGAGTTTAAGATGATACCGTTTATTGCTGAGTCTGTAAGAAGGTTTCTGCCTGTAGTTTCAAGGAAAATTTTCTGTCCGTTCTTTTTCATGTAAGTATACTGGATGCTTACAGGCTCAGAAGGATTGGAAAGCAATTGTTTAAACATGGCACGCATAGCAGTTTCGCCTTTGCGTGTAAGTCTGTCCATATCTTTACCACCCATCATTTCTTCAGGAGTGTATCCGAGGATCTTGATAACCGATGGACTTTCATATGTCAGAACCATGTTTTCATCGTATATGGAAATAATTTCAGAGGCATTCTCTAACAATGAATACAGTCTTTTCTGTGCATTCTCAACTTTTTGAATATTTGCCTCCAACTGTTCATTTGACTTTTGCAGTTCTTCCTGTGTAGCTCTCATTTCCTCAGCATTCTGGCGCAGCTGTTCTTCATTCTCCTGCAATTCAGCGGTCATCTTTTGCGATTCTGCCAGCAATTGTTCAGTACGTTGAGTTACTTTCAGGTTGAAAATAGTACGGGCGATAATTTCTCCTAGTTCTTTTAACAACCGGATGGTCTGGTCAGGAATTTCTTTTTTGGTAGAAGCAAATTCTATTATTCCCTGAAGTTTCTCATCTGTAACCAGAGGTACCAGAAGGATACTTTGTGGCTTTTGATCTCCCAGAATTCCCGAAGTAATCGTTGAATAGTCTTCCGGTATTTCTGTCCTGTATATATAATCCATCTCATATGCACATTCTCCAATCAGACCATGCCCTATTTTAAACTCCTGGTTTATGTACTTTTTACGGTTGTAGGCATAGGTAGCAAAGTTTATCAGCACTTTGTTTTTCTCATCATACAGGTACAGTGCTCCCTGAACAACATGAATATATTTGACGAGCGATTGAATTACCTTATTTGATAATTCATCGATTTTAACATTCGTCCTGAGAATTTCAGATATTGTATCTTTTCCTTCCGCAATCCAACTTTGTTCATTTTCCTTTTTTTGATTGGAGATTAAATTTTCTCTCATCACAAGAAGTGACTGAGCGAGAGCATCGTTATGCGTTGAGATATCCAGCTGAGTATTGTAATTTCCTTCGCCTATTTGCTTGGCAAATTCAGCCATGCTCTCTATTTTTTTATCCCTGTCTGCAAGCTGTTCATCATATTTTGCAGTGCTTAATTTTTGCTGGTTCTTAATAAGATAGCTGATCGCTACTAAAATAAATGGCAGGACATCAACAAGAAGAAGTGATGGTATATTCCTGTGCAACAAGATTATTGATGCAGGAGTAACAGGGAGATCACGAACAATAATTTCAATGATCCAGGTAATAACAGGAATTGCAATACCTATTACAATAGCGACTGTAATAATATTAATCTCTTTAATAAAATACTTTTTATATGAATTCAAAAAGTTCGCCATTCCTTGATTTTATGACTTTTGAATTTGTACTAATTTTTCTGCCACAGGTTTATTTATAGCAGACATAAACTTTTTATGCTTTTCCTGTACTTCAATAAAAATAGCCAATTCAATCAAACCTATGGTTTTTTTCTTATCAACTATTGGCATAAGCAATAGACTTTTAGGTTTGCTTTTGCCGAGTCCGGATTCCACATTAAAATAATTTTCCGGTATTTCATCAATCACCATCACTTCCTGTGTCTGGGCTGCCTGACCGTTAAGATTTTCACCTAAGGCAAAGCCGGGAATTGGTTTTTCACTTGTTATAGCGTATCCTGATAAATAGTTAAAATTCTTCTTTTTTGAATCTGCAATATAAAATATACCCTGCCAGACTTCCAGTTCCTGAGCCAGATTTGAGAGCAATTTTCTTGCATAACTTTCAGGAGACTGAAACTTGCCTTTCGGAAGAATTTTATTGATCAGGGCATGAATCTCTTCCTCTTTATCTACAATGATTTCCTTGTCTTCTTTATTTTTGTTAAGCTCATCCAGAAGTTTAATTCTTTCTTCTTCGACTTTCCTGTTTATCTCTTCTTCAATAAGTTTATCATCAGCGATCTTTTTTTGAAACAGAAACCAGTATGTTAGTGAAGCAAGGGCAAAGAACAGATAAATAAATGGCCAGATCTTTGGTGAAACATTGTTTTTCATATAGCCATTCCAGAAAGAAATGACCATTAACAAAACAAAAAGTATTGTCATTGCAAACAAGATCTGGAATAGTATTTTATGTTGTTTAAATATCATAAACACTAAAGTTTGAGCAGGAATTTAATGATTTGATCTGAGGAATATACGTAATCGACCTTAGTATGTTGCAGGGCTGATTCGGGCATTGTTTTCACTTCACTTTCCAATGGATCCTGAACAATAGTCACTCCTCCGTTATCTCCAACTTTTTTTAATCCCAGCGCACCGTCACGATTTGCTCCGGAAAGAATAATCCCTATTAGTTTTTCTCTGTAGGCATTTGCAGCAGTAATAAACGATAAATCAATTGACGGTCTGGAATGGTTTACAGGTTCATCTGCTGACAGTGATATTCTGTTTGCGAGTTCAATAAACATATGATAATTCGCAGGAGCAAGATAAGCACATCCTGATTTGAGCTGATCTTTATCGGAGGGTTCATAAATAGGGATATTAGATTTCAGAGAGAGTGCTTCAACGAAACCGGAACGAACATGTTTTAATCTGTGAAGACATAATAATACCGGCAAAGGAAAAGAAGGATTTAACGAATTTAATATTCGCGTAACAATCTGGAAACTCCCAGCTGATCCTCCTATTATCACAGCTTTGTAATTCATTCCTTATACTACCTTTCTTTTATACACACTTTCGTTTAGTTCAACTGCTTCAAATAATCCCTGAGCATTTGTATTGGGTTTGATCTGTTCCTTTAATCCAATGATTAGTGTACCATAAGCTGATAAACTCTCATGCATCGTTTTTAATACCTTTTCCTGGTGAGAGGGATTGAAATAAATAACTACATTTCTCATTAAAATGAGCTTAATGTTTTTGGGTGCATTATTAAAGTTAATATCATCTTTTATAAATTCTACATTTTTTATCAAAGATGTATCACGGACAACATTGTACTTTTCCCGCTTAAAATAATTGCTTAAATCAGAATCTCCCTGAAATCGTTTATAATTTTCGATAGACACTTCATTTTTCTTAAATGGATAAACCCCTGATTTAATATCCTCTATACTATTATTGCTAAAAGATGTAGCAAATATTTTAACAGTATTAAGCAAATCGATTTCCTTTAATAATATGGCCAGGGAATACAATTCACCACCCGAGACACAATAAGGCAGCCAGATTTTAAAGTTCATAAGATGCTTTTCTTCCAGTGAGGGAAAATAACTTTCCCTCAGCCATCTCCAAACAGACGGGTCACGGAACATTTCAGATGAAGGCACGCATAGTTGATGCAAAAAAACATCAAAGAAATCAGGTTCATCTGTAAGTTTTCTGAATAAGCTTTCAGCACTATTCAGATTGTTTTTCGCAATAACATGCTCTAATCGATATTTAAATGATGTGAGTGAAAAACTTGAAAAATCGAAATTGTAATGGTTTATTATCAATCTTATTATTTCTCTTATATCAACTATACCAAGCTCAACCATAAAATTATCACTTAAAATTTACAGTCATGATATTTAATATTCTTACAGTATCTCCATCCTTAGATCTTAAGGGAGAAAATGTATTATTGATTACAATCGGTTTATTGTTTAATGTGACTTTTTCAGATAGTTCTACTGTAATTCCGGAAGATACATTGGCAAATAACAGGGTGTCAGTTTTTGTGCCTTTCCCAAAAAGTTCATTGTGTGTTTTGCCTGTAACTTTTTCTGAAGGAAGTTTTAAAAAATCCAGCAGTTTTTGATTTGCAGTTAGTATTGTTCCTCCGGTATCGTATTCCAAAACATAGAATGACTGATTGATGGCATTCAGAAATCCCTCCAGTTCTTCTTCCCTTCTTGCCGATTCTTCTTGTGTTGCCTTTAATTCTTCCATGTTCTGACGCATTTCTTCTTCCTGTTCTGTCATTTCTGCGGCTTGTTGCTGAGATTTTGCCAGGAGTTGTGAAGTTTGTGCATTGATCTTTGTATTAATAATTGTAGAAGCAAGACTGGATGCTATACTTTCTCCGGCTTCGATCTGATGAGATTCAAACTTTTTAAGGGATGCAATTTCAATGATCCCGATAAGTTCCTCTTCGTGCATTACCGGGAGCAGGAGCAAATTGGTGGGAAGAGCGTCTCCGAGACCGGAAGTTATTTCAATATAATCATCCGGTATCTCTGAAAGATTGATGCTCTTTTTTTCTATGGCACAGGTCCCGACCAATCCGGTTCCTTTCTGAACCGTTTTTTGCACGTATTTTTTTCTGCTGTATGCAAAAGCGGCAACCAGGTTAAGTTCATCTTCGTTGTTTTCATTTACAAGGAACAAACCTCCTTGTATAGCTTCCAGATATTTGACCAGCTCACGAATAAAAATATCCGAAAGTTTATCAAGGTCACTGCTGTATGTTCTGAGGATGTTTGCAAATTTGGCAATTCCTTCATTCAAATAGCGCCTGAGTTGGTTTTCCTCAGAATATTTTAATTGCTCTTCACGGGATTTTCTCATGTTTTCTTTCAGTGCGAGCAATGTTTTGCCAAATGTATCTCCTATTCCTTGCAAAGAAAGATCTGTATCGAACTTTTGTTTTAAAAGATTATCAACGAATATTTTCTTTTCTTTATTGGCTTTGTAGATTTTGTTTAAGTTTTTATTGAGGGATGTAAACTCAAAAGATGCGTCCTGATCAAGTTCAGCAAGCGTTAATTTTCCTTTGGATATATCAAAGCTAAATTTAACTGATTGAATCAAAGGAAGTCTGATTTGTTTCATTAATAACAAGATAAGCCATATATATGACAGGCTAAACAAAAAAGTAAAAATGAAACAAAGCATAAACGAAATGTTCTTGCTACGATCTATTTTTTGAAATGCAAAATCCTTGAATCTGGTATAGGTATTTATTAGAGCAGTAAAATCATCCTCAAGATCATAAATTTGCCCTTTCCCAGGACTTATATAACCAATGCGTTCAAGGATCTGTTTCACAACGAGTGCTTTTGCCTTATATTCTTCAAACAAAATTGTCAAGTCGTCATACCCCATAAGAACCATTTCCTGAATCGCAGGACTATACGAGAGATTGTCAATGAGGTAAATCAATTCATCATAAGCTCTGTTGTTAGCAAAATACAGAAATTCAGCTTCCAGGTTTTTAAAATGTACTGCATGGACATACAATTCAGAATCAATTACAGGAAAAAGCTTATTCAGCAGATTCGATGACATGGCAGTGAGTTTTTCTGAATTGCCGGAGGTCTGGTTGTTCAGTTCCTCCTTGGAAAGCAGCAAATAATCAACGGACCTTCTGTAATTGTTAATTGCCAGAATCAGGCTGTCATGAACAGGGCTTGTATGAAGAACTTTTTTCAAAGGATTTATTTGAACGACAGCATGTATGCTATCTTCAATCATTTCGAGGTATTCTGTTAAGGACAATGTAGTATTCGTTTCGTTTTTGAAAGAAACGCTTTCCTGAAGAGTCAGGTCACCGGCAAAAATATTGGCATTTTGTATGTTTTTTTCAAGAAGTATTATTTTATGAATTGCCGCCTCGAATCTTGTATCAGAATTCTTATATATCCAGAAAACGGAAATACAAATAAACACGAAAATCACAAAAAATAAGATTTGCAGCAGGAATCTGTTTTTGATATGTTTAAACTTGAAATTCATGATGGTTCATTAAATAAATTAAATTTAGCTTTTGTAATAAGCATGTCCCTTTTTTTGAAATTTAACAGAATAAGAACCTAAAATAGTTTCATGCATTCCCAGTAATAAGCAGCCATTATCATAAAGGTTTCTATGGAAAAGGTCAAATACTTTGCTTTGCAAAGAATAGTTAAAGTAAATAATTACATTACGGCATAAAATAATATCGAATTTAACAAAAAGTGTGTTTCCTTCTTTCACCAGATCATGTTTCTTATAAATGGGTTTTTCCCTCAGAAAATCATTCATCCTTATTGCATCTGCCGCCTTATCAATTGAAAAATACTTTTCATAAGGTACATCATAATATTCTTCATAGTTGTAAGGGTTTTCTTTTACAACCTTATCGAAGTTATCCAGATAACCTATATTAAAGCGGTATTTGTATTCACCTTTCTGAGCCTGTTCAATTACATCCGAGTTTAAATCGGTGGCATATATTTTTGTTTTATCAAGGAGGCCCATCTCATTCAGAATAATTAACATTGAATAAACTTCCTGGCCTGTGGAACAGCCGGCATGCCAAACATTGATGACTGAGTTGTTTTTTAACTTGGGTAAAATTGCATACCTGATGGCGTGCCAAACCTGAGGATCGCGAAAAAGCTCAGTTGTATTTACTGTCACTTCTTTAACAATCTTCTCTACAAATACCTGATCATTCTTAAGTTTATTAATAAGAGAATTAATATTCAGCTTATTATCAGCTAAAATTTTTGTGAGCCTTCTTTTAAGTGATTTTTCAGAATATTCACTGAAGTCATATTTGGAAGAAGTCTTAAGCGCATATATAAATAACTGAAAATCCTGGTCTGTTACCGTCATACAAATCTAGTTAAAACTGACTTCCTTTCGACAAGTGTATCATTTAATACTAAATCTATTAAATCTTCATGAATTATTAAAACAAAAAATTAATTAATTGAACTGCCGAAAAATCAAATATACCTATTTTCATAAAAAATTAACTTAACATTTATGAACGCTAAGATCATCGTGGGTATTTATGGGATACGAAACCTTTCTGACGCCATTTTCCCAAAGCAAATACACGATCATAATTTAGCTGTTTTTCAAGGAGGAAATTTAGTCCATTATATACACCTCGAAAGAGTATCAAGATCCAAATACGATGCAAATATGCATCAACATATTGAAGCAATTGTCCAAAAATTAAACCTGAGTCACAATAGAAGCATAGTTTTATGTTTTGCTGATCATGAACTGGGAAAGGCTTTTTCTTCTGCTGACGGTAACATTCAATTCAAACCAGACGATCAGAGAAATGAGATTTCTTCACTCAGGGAAGGAGTTTCCAATTGGTATGGACAAAATGTTAAAGCTTTCAGCATAAGCCATGAACTGGCTCATATTTATTCCTGTATTCCTTTTTTTGGACAATTCAGGCCGGAATCACTCATGATACATTATGACGGTGGAGCGAGTATAAGCAATTTTTCTGCCTGGGAGTATCGGAATCACAAGATACATAACCTTTTTCATCATTGGGAACTTAAAAAATATACAAGCTTTTTTAACGCCAATGCATTGGTATTCAGATTAACAGGGACCAAGCCCAGGTTTCATAATAGTGTGCCCGGCAAATTGATGGGTTTGGCCGCTTACGGGAGTTATAACAAGGATATTGAAGTGTGGCTTGGGAAGAATAAGTATTTCTCTGATATCTGGTCATCTCCTCGACAATTTTTCCTGCAACTGAAATCAGATTGGGGCTTGGATATTCAATCCGTGGATAACAGAAACAGTTTTCTGAAAAACCTTGCAGCAACATTGCATGAAATGTTTGTCAGAGAATCGCTGATGGAGATAGTGAAAATAAAAGCAATACATAAGTTCAGGCACCTTTATTTCACAGGGGGTTGTGCATTAAATATCAAGTTGAACTCTGCATTGATGAACTCAGGTGAATTTGATGAGGTATTTATCCCTCCCTGCGCAGATGATTCAGGGCTTTCATTGGGAGCAGCAGTCGCTGTTTCCCTGGCCCAGGGAAACACAATAAGGAATCCGGGACCACACCTTAATAATTATCTTCTGAAAACAAAGAAAATCAGGGTTGAGAAACAAGTCATAAAAGAAACGGCAAGTTTAATTTACGCAAATTCAATTGTAGGGATTTGCAATGGCTTTGGCGAAGTGGGCCCCAGAGCGTTAGGAAACAGGAGCCTGCTGGCAAGGGCCGATTCAAAGAAACTATCAGAAAGAATATCCATGAGTTTAAAAGGAAGAGAATGGTATAGACCTGTAGCACCTGTAATGCTGAGAGAAAACGCAGAATACTATACGGGTTGTAAAGAATTTCATCAGTCAGCAGGATATATGTTGTTTGATTTTAAAATCAGGTCTGAAAGAATAAATGAAATAGAAGGGGTAGTGCATAAGGACAATACTTCGAGAATTCAGGTCATTGAACAAAGAGATCAGAATCCTTTTTTGTATGATCTGTTAAAGGAGTGTCATATTCGATATGGCATACGTGCACTTATTAATACCTCCTTTAACTGCAAAGGAGAACCGATAGTTCATAATCGTATCGATGCATTAAACACTGCAGAAAGAATGCATTTGGATGCATTGATAATTGATGGAGAGATACTTAAGTTTCAGTATTAGTGGATCCCGATCCGAATTTCATTCTTATCCAGCGTGGGAATAGAATGGATCCAATAAGAAGGTACGGGTAATAGGATATCAGGCGCCATAGCAAAGCCAAAACTGCAGCCAGGGAGGATTTCAATTCAGGAGAGACCTGAAGCAATTCTCCAAAATACCGGACAAAAACATATTCTGAAAATCCGCTTCCTCCGGGAGTGGGACTGACCAGCATCATGATCCATGCCACAAGTTGCCGGGCAAAAACGAGAAAATGATCAGGGACAATGAAGAAAGCCAGAAAGAGTGCATTGATTACCCAATAACGTGATGTCCAGGATAATATGGTAGCTCCGAATGCTTTTATCCAGAAATAAACAGGTTTTTTCCTTAATTCAATTGAGCTGTTAATGATATCGTAACCGGCTTCATTAGCTCCGCTTCTCCAGCGCCGAAGAATAGGGAGTTTAAAAATCCAAAGCAGCAGCCATTTCAACCCACGGGGATTAAAAAACAATCCGTAGCTCAAAGCCAATGTGTAAATCAACTTTATTGCATATCCGATGATGGCAAAGAGGAAAAACTCATTGGCAAAAGTTAATCCGCCTCCGTCAAATTCTTCAATATGGAACAAACGATGACCACTTATGAAAATAAGTATTACAGGAAAAGCAAAAATAAAATACAATTCATCAAGAAAAGAAGTGGCCATAACAATGGCCGATGCTTTGCCAAGTTTTACACCTTCCTTATTCACAAATATAATTGCTACACTTGTTCCGCCGATAGCAGATGGTGTTATTGCAGAAGTGAATTCCCATAGCATGATAATTCTGAAAGTCTGCAGCCAATTGAGATCTTTGTCAGATAGTATTTTTAATCGGATCATGTACCCTATATCACGTACAGCCATCAGACCTATAGCTACAAAAATCCAGAATGCAGCTCTCTGGCCGAAGTGTATTGAACCAAATATCCCGGGGTCAAACTTTCTGATAAACATAAAAACCACCACACCCATACCAAGAATAATTGGATAAATTATCCTTGTTGATCGCAATTTTCGCAACGGATTTTTTTTGGATGATACTTTATTTGTCACACCAATTTCCTAATAATACTATACAAAGAAACACATATTTGGCAATAGCTGAAAGAAGAGAAAGGATAAAGTTTTGGGTTAAATCAGGCAATAAAAGAATGAAAGTGACTATTTCTTAATAAAACAATGATATTATGGAACTGACAACTGCTATTGAGACTCGTATCAGTGTCAGAAAATTTACGGATGATCCTGTGAATATTTAAGATATTCGCGAAATTATCCGTCTGGCAGGATATGCTCCAAGCATCAACAATTACCAGCCATGGAAATACTATGCGATAAGCAATAAGGGCATATTGAATAAAATGGCAGATAAGGTTGCGGAACATGCTGGATGACCGGACCATTGTATGCACGAGACAAAATACAGGAAATGTTGGATATTGCAGAACCATGGAAGTTGATATTCTTCATAGCAATAGGACATGCTGATAATAAAGAAACCAGGAGGAAAGAAAAAAAAGATTTCTCCAAAAAAATGATTGTTCTTGATTGAACTATAAAAAGAGTTTTTTTAGTTTGCTTATTAGTTGATCGTGATTTACAGGTGCTACAATAAAATCATTTGCTCCGGCTGCCATACATTCTTCTTTATTAACACTTTTCAACTCAGCGATTAACAGTAAAACAGGAATTCTTGAATTGATGGTTTTTATTTTTTGAATAGAACTGCATCCATCAAGCCATTTGGTTTGCATATTCATAATGATAAGATCGACCTTGTTTTGGCGTGAAGAAATGCATTCAAAAAACGAATTTGAATTTTTTGGATGAAAAACCTCAATTTCATTTTGAAATAAAATAATTTCCAGCATATCATAAGATTCTTTCACATCATCCACTACAACAATACGCTTATTTTTTAATAGGCTTTCAACAGGTTCTTTTAGGACACTGGTTGTTGATCTGGCCTTTTCATAAGAAATAATGAAGTAAAATTCAGAACCTTTATTAAGCTCAGATTTTGCACCGATCTCACCATTTAGCAGTATGACTATTCCATTTGCAATAGCCAGTCCAAGTCCGGCACCTTCATATTTTCTCGCCAGCGAGAAATCAACCTGATGGAATCTGTCAAAGATGGACTGTATGTTTTCAGCTGAAATGCCTATACCTGTATCTTTCACGTAAAATCGTATGTTTTCTCCAACGATCGTATACCCAAACAGGATTTCTCCTTTCTGGGTAAATTTGATTGCATTATCCAGAAAATTACTTAGTACCTGTTTAATTCTCAGGTCGTCATTAAAAATATCACAATGCTCATTTTTCAATTCTGATTCCAGATGGAGATGAATATCATATAATCCCAGTTGTTTGATTTTTTCTCTGAAAGAAAATTCAAGTTCAGCCATCATCTCATTCAGATTAAAATTCCTTTTGTAAACTGGGAATTGCCCTGAATCTATTTTTGAAATATCGATGATGTCACTAATTTGGTGTAACAGTTGCTTCCCGTTGGTCAGAATAAAATCAATATACTTGTGTTTTTTGTCATCTTCCGGAAGAGATTGTTTCAAAAACTGGCTAAATCCAAGAATTCCGTTTAAGGGAGTTCTGATCTCGTGAGACAAGTTTGCTAAAAAAGCTGATTTTAGCTGATCTGCTCTTTCTGCTTTGATCTTTGCTTTTCGTAAAGCCTTTTGTTCTTTTACCCAGTTTGAAATATCACGGCCAATACCCATGATGCCGACAATGTCACCTTTGTTATCTTTCAATGGCAGCTTTGATGTTGAATACCATCTTCGGTTATTTTCGCTATCAACAACCTGCTCAATGATGTTTATTTTGGCCTTCCCCGTTCTTATTACTTCCTGTTCATCACTGAAATACTTTTTAGCCAGTTTTTTCGGATGAAAATCAAAATCTGTCTTGCCTAACAGATCCTGCGGACTATTCACTCCCATGAGTTTTGAAACCCAGACATTGGCCAGAAGAAACTCACCCTGCTTATTTTTAATGAAAATGTTGTTCGGAAGGGAATTGATCAACTCAAGAAGAAGATGGCTTTGTTTTGCAATCATTTCTTCGTAATCTTTCAATTCAGAAATATTCGTTATCTGGCATAGTACAACTTTTTCGGAATGAATGTGTTGCAAAGGGGACAATTTTAAAACACCCCAAATTGGCTCATTTTCTTTATTTTTTATTCGTATAATTTGTTGTTTTTGAAACACACTTCCTTTAAAAACAGCGTTGATAAGTTTTTTTATTTCAGTAACTGAATCAAAAAAGAAGAGTTCTTCAAATCCGTTTCCGACAATATCCTTGGTTACCCCGAAAAGCTCAAGAAACTCAGGATTTGCATACAATACCTTTCCCTCTCCCGAAAGAATAATAATGCCTATGGATGCAGATTCCAGCAATTCAACAAGTGAAGGATCAGGCTCAAAAATATGAGATGCTGAAGACTCCAAATCATTCATATTTATTACTGCATTAGAATTTGTATTGGTTTAGCAGGAAAAGAATATAATAAGAATAGTAATATACAACAAATTGTTTCCACTAAAAAACAACATCTTTGATAATTTTGTGTTAATTCCCAAAAAATTTAATAATACAATTGTATTTAAAACATTTAGTATATGAACTTAAAAATTTTATTATCAACCTTGCTGATCATTTTTTCAGCAGTATTATTCAGCCAGGAATGCACTTTTTATTATCCGGAAGCAGAAGGTACCGAGCTTGTTTATCAGCATTTTGATAAAAAGGACAACCCAAGTAGCAGTTCTTCTCAAAAAGTGGTCAGTTACAAGGTGAAGCCAGGTGGTGCTGAAGCCACAATTTTGGTCAATACCTATGATGAAAAAGGCAAACCTGTGAGTGAATCTGAACTTGAAGTAAAATGTGAATCAGGCACATTTTATTTTGATATGAAAGGCTATATCAACCAGCAAATGATGAGTGCCTATGAGGACATGGAAGTGAAAGTAGAGACTGAAAACCTTGAAATGCCAGGCAACCTGAGTGCAGGAGATATACTTAAAGATGGCAACCTGATAATGGAAATAAGCAGTGGTGGGATGAAGATCATGACAATGCAAATTTCAATAACCGATCGTAAAGTGGAATCGAAGGAAATCGTTACAACCAAAGCAGGCACATTTGAATGTTTTAAAATAAGTGAAAATGTTTTGACAAAGGCCCCTGTGAAAGTTACTGTTAAAACAATAGAATGGTTATGCCCGGGAACAGGAGTTGTTAAGAGTGAAAGTTATTCGGGAGGCGATAAATATATGGGCAAAACCGAATTAATCGCATTGAATCCTGAGAGCGCATTGGCTTCCCTGCCAGTCTGCCGGCTGGGCCGAACTCGTAAACTCGGTTCCCCGTAGCTTGTCGCTTGCGCCATAGCTATAGCGACGGAGCACTGCGGGGTTAGCGAGCACAAAAATAATAAACAAAAAAAGGATCGAAGATTACTCGCTATGCTCGTGAGAATAGCTCCTCGCCGCTTGCGGCGAGGAGCTTCAATTAGATCTTCATTTGCTTTACAATTGATTATTTAAGTTTGTAAGTAGCGATATTTTCGCGGTAATTTATTTGCAATACTCCGATTGCAATCAGATTCACCAGGATCTTCTTTGCAACGGGGTATCTTATTTTGCATAAACGGCAGAATTCTTTCATGGAAATTTCCTGATTGGTTTGTAAGTACTCAAGTAAAGTTTTTTCCACATCGTTGTATTTGATGAGAGCAGGCTTTTCTTTTCTTTGGTTATCCCAGACATTTACTTGAATAGCATTTGCTACAAAATTCTCATCGTGTACACGCACATAAGCTCTCCATAGTTTTTCTTTCCATGGAGCAAGATGAGGTTTTGAACTGCTCTCTTCAATGGTTACTTCAAGAAGGTTTTTCCCGTCAATATGCCAGTCTTTCAGGCTATATTCAACAGGTGGCCTGCAGTAAAAATTTGCAGCTGCATCGAGCATATAAGCTTCTTCGTCTGTTTCAATTCCGCGAATGACCCCGTTATCCTTAACGCCAATCAACAGTTTTCCTCCGCCTGTATTGGCAAATGCAGAAAAAGTACGGGCAATTTTCTTTGCATCAGACACCTCGTATTTAAAATCAAGGTATTGATTTTCGCCTTGTGCAATGAGTTGGCTTATGTATTTATTGGGCACAGGGATAAATCTTGATGTTATGATAAGCTAATTTACATACTTATAACTTGTGGGAATAAATGGTTGTGAAAGAATTCGATTACTAATCGTTATTTTATTGACTGTGAACACTTTTCTTAAGTTGAAATGATAAGCAGCATTATTTATTGAGAGGTATACCTGATTCAATGAATTGTTTATTGTTCAAAAGCATGTACTGAAAAACCTGCATATTCGATTTTGCATACAATTCCATTTTCTCTCGTTTTTCAGGATACTCTTTCACGTAGTTTATTTTATCGAGATTCCTGTATTTATACAAACTCATATTCTCATCATCTCTTATAATCAGCAGAAAGTTCTCATCAAGAACACCAATTTTATCATCATCGTTGATAAAAATATAAGGTCTTTGCTCTTTTCTTAAATCGATGCCTAAAGTATTGTTAATATACGGGAATCTTAATAATCCCATGAGGGTTGGAAATACGTCAATCTGGCCACCTATGCAGGAATATGTTCTTTGCATACTGAAAATTTCCGGAGCATAAAAAATAAGAGGTGTATGATGGTAATCCAGCGAGATATCGTAAGGAGCAGTAATGGGATCGCCATGGTCAGCGACAAATACAAAAATTGTATTTGAAAACCAATCTTCTTTTGAAGCCAGAGAAATAAATTTTTGCAATGACCAATCTGCATATTCAACGATCTGATGTTTAATATCAGAATTTCCGGGGTTAAAATATTCAGGAATGTAATAGGGTCCGTGATCACTTGCAGTCATGAAGGTCACAAAAAAAGGTTTTTTTTCAGCATGCAGCAGGTTCAGTAACGGAATGGAAAATTCAAACATATAATCGTCGGGAACTCCAAGGGTGGTTTTCACTGTTTTTGCAGGATAATCAGATTGAGAGATAATGGTTTCAAAATCGTTTGCATGAAAAAAACCTTCAACATTATCAAATTGGGGATCGTGTGTGGTAAAGTACGTTGTGCTGTAACCATAATAATGCAGGATAGTGCTTAGTCCGTTAAATTGTTTAATAACTTTCATCGGGTGTTGTCGGAATAGGGCAGGAAAAGAAAAAAGTGTGCCGAAAACGCCGTTATGAGTATGTATTCCCGCTGAGTATATGTTTTCAAAATAAAGTGACTTATGTGAAATACTATCAAGAAATGGCGTGAGATTGTATTGATTTCCATGCCTTGACATTTTTGCAGCACTCATGGCTTCCATAATAATCACAATGACATTGGGTCTGGATTCACTGATTGAGTCAGGGATAATATCTCTTGCAATGGGCGAATCATACTTCTGTTTATTGATCTGCAGTTCTCTTTGCACATATTCAATCGCCTTTTGATCCTCCAAAAAATGAACGATTTTGTTCTCTTCTTTCCGACATTCCAGATAAGTTCGCATAAATGTAAAAACCGGATTTAAACCAAGCTGATTCAGAAAAGGATGATTGGAAAAATATGCAGTTCCTATTCTTATTGGTGATTTTTTTTGAATTCTGCCTCTTATACCTAAAAACATGATTCCCAAAAAGAGAACAGAGATTAAAATCCGGGCAATAACATTTGTTTTTTTGGGAACAGTTTTTTGGTTGAAAATCATTTTCAAAATCAGGTAAAAAGCAAAAACCAATACAAGCAGGGGAATCAGTATCAGGAAATATTTTGGTTCCTGAAAGATCATTTTAAAAACAAAACCGGCATTCTCCATCCATGCAAAAGCGCCCACTGAAAATCTGGAAAAGAATTGATTAAAGTAAGGTATATCGGCTGCACATATTATGAAAGAAAGAGTGAACAAAGAGAAGATCCAATAAAAAGAAGCTTTATTTATGAGGTCACTTTTTTTATTTATTATCTCCATCACCAGTAGCAGAAACGCAGGTAAAAGAAGGATATAGCCGGAAATCACAAGGTCGAATCTGATTCCCATCAAAAAAGCGGATGCAATGGTTGAGATGTTTACTTCAGCAAAATCAATTCTATCAGTTTCCGTAAAGAAAAGAATAAACCGGAATACAAAGAAAATGCCCAGTACTAAAGCGTAAGTTTTAATCAGTAATACAATAGTATTAAATCTGTTCATTGGATAGTATAAAGTTTATTACAACAGGATTCACTACTCAATCTTCTGCTTATACGCCCTGCCGTCAAACCTGTCATAACGGATGATATTAAAAATATCCGAATCTCAATGATAGAGAAAGGCTTATGATATCCGGCTCTTCAAGCTGATTATATTACCTGGGATATTTCCCAGACAAAAGCTTTCACTCCTACTTCTTCATGGACTTCATCAAGTTTTTTAACTTTCTCCAGTAAAACGCTCAATTTTTCATCGGGTATAATGGTTATCAATGCTGAATTCATTTCCGGCCAGGTATGTGTCCCCATACGCGGTTCACCGGTTTCAGAACCCCGGCCTTTCACATTTTCCCACCAGGTAAATCCTCGGATATCGAGCCGGTCAAGCATATATTCCACCCGTTCCGTATTGGCCTGGTTAAATACTATAAAAACTGCTTTCATATTTTAATAATTGTTTACTGATATTGTTCATAATACCGTGCAGCCAATGTTGCCCGGTCAACCGGGATTATTTATCCATAAAAACAAAACGTTTTCTTACAGCTTGTTTTTTATCCCGTTCCCCTTTTCGGGCAAAAATACCGTAAGCTACAGGTACAATTACCAGTGTTACAAGGGTTGAAAAAACCAGTCCTCCGATAACCGTGATTCCCATAGGACTCCACAATTCAGAACCTTCGCCTGTACTCATGGCCAGGGGAAGCATTCCCAGGATGGTGGTCATAGCAGTCATCAATACCGGGCGCAACCTTGATTTTCCCGAAAGGGCAATGGCTTCATTAAGTTCATATCCTCTGTCGCGCATAAGGTTAATAAAATCTACCAGAACAATCCCGTTTTTTACCACAATGCCCACAAGCAATACTGCTCCCAGTGCAGCAATAACACTAAGGGTAGTATTGGTAATAAACAGGGCAAGTATCACCCCGGTAAAAGCAAAGGGAATAGAAAACATAATAATGAAAGGCATGGTAAAAGATTCAAACTGCGATGCCATAACCAGAAATACAAGTATAAGGCTGACCAGCAATAAAAGGGCAAGATCCATAAACGATTCTACCTGGTCTTCGTAAGCTCCGCCAACATTGATCAACACTTCCTGTGGAACATCTATTTGATCGATTCCCGCTTTAATTTTTGCAGCCAGTTCACCCAGGGAAATACCTACAGGTTTTGCGGATACCGTTACCACACGTTCTTTACGTTTTCTCTCAATATTCGGCGGTCCCCAATATTCTTTCACCTCGCCCAGTTCTTTCAGTTTGATTTGTTGTCCCATGGGTGTCATTATGGTAATCTGTTCAAGATCGGAGATCGAGTTACGGTATTCTTCTTTAAAACGAACAACAATATCGTATTCATCTCCCTCTTCCCTGAATATGGAAGCAGTCAGTCCATCTACCCTGTTACGGATATTCGCAGAGACTATGCTGCTGTTCAACCCGTGATCGGCAAGTTTGTTTTTATCCAGCACGATCTGGAGTTCCGGTTTATCCTCCTTCCTGCTGATCTGAATATCCCGGGCACCTTCAATTTTTTCTGCCCTGTTTTTAATTTCCAGAGCAAGTTTATTGGTTATATCAAAATTATAACCGAAAATGTCTATATCAACCGTGTTGGTTGATCCGCCCATTCCACTGCTTGAAGTGTTTACACTGTAATTTATAATTTCAGGAAATCTGTCCATTTGATTTCTTAAATCATTGGCGATATCCCATACGGAACGATTCCTTTCATCAATGGGTACCAGCCTCATCATGAAATTGATCATATTCGAACCGGTTTGACTGAACAATGAAAGCATGCCTCCTTCATCATCCGAACCGGAAGAAGAAGAAACAATCAATATTTCCGGATAACGTTCATCAATAATTTTTTCGAGCTTACGTGTGATCTTCATGGTTTCTTCAACACGCATACCGGTTTGCAGTTCTACGGTTGCAGTGATCCTGCTTTCATCCGACTCGGGCATAAAATCAGTACCTATAAATTTAAATAAAAAGAAAGAAGCAATAAATATTCCAAAAGCAGTAAACACCACAATACGTTTATGATGTAATGCCCAGCGAATAGTTCTTTCATAAAAGGCATCCAGCTGGTTCAGCATCTTCTCAATGGTATTCTGATAGCTGAACTTTCGGGTAGTTTCTATTTTGGCCTTCAGTCTCAATAATTTTGAAGAAAGTACCGGGGTAAGAGAGATGGCTGCAGTGGTAGAAGTAACTACAGTAATAGTTACAATCCATCCCAATTCTTTAAACAGAACGCCTGTCATTCCTGAAACCAGGGTAAGCGGGAAAAATACAGCCACAATTACCATTGTGGTAACGATTACCGAAAGCCAAACCTCGTTGGTGGCATAAATGGCCGCTTCACGCGGGCTACTGCCACGTTCGATGTGTTTGGTAATATTTTCAAGTACAACAATGGCATCATCTACAACCATACCTATGGCAATAGATAATGAAGTAAGTGATATAATATTGACGGAACTGTCAGCAATAAAAAGATAGATAAAGGAAACAATCAGCGAAATGGGGATGGTAAGCACAATGATAAAAGTAGCCCGCCATCTTCCCAGGAAAAACAACACAACCAAAACCACAAAAAACAGAGCCCACATAAGGGTTTTGGAGAGGTTGTTTATTGAATCCTTAATAAATGTTGATGTATCCATTATTTGTTGGATTTCAATATCGGGTGGAAGGTCCTTTTCCAATAAGGCGAGTTTTTTCTGAACCTGTTTGGCAATTTTCACCGTATTGGCTCCTGATTGTTTCATCACAAACATTCTGATTCCCGGCTTCCCATTAATCTTTTCGTCTATCGACAGGTCTTTTATCGTATCACGTACTGTTGCAACATCATGTAAATAAATTGGTTTAGCACCATAATTACCTACCACAATATCACTGATTTCATTACTTTCCAAAAATTCACCTTCGATACGCAACTGATAATCCATTTTGCCCATTTTCACATTGCCCGAAGGCATATTCAGGTTTTCGGCTGCAATAGTATTGCCAATTTGCTCAACGGTAAGGTTATATGCATCGAGTCGTTTCGGATCAACATCCACATAGACCATCCGCCGGGGTGTACCAACGGTACTGATTGATCCGATTCCATTAATTCTATTTAAAGGATTAATTATTTTTTCATCAATGATTTTTTCCAGTCCCGGATAACTTTCGTTAGCCGTAATAGCATAAAACAAAATAGGAATCATGCTGGTGTTAAATTTGAAAATTGTAGGACGGTCACATTCCTCCGGCAGGTAATCGAAAATCCAGTCTATTGCGTCACGAATATCATTAGAAGCCTCATCAAGATTTGACTCCCATTCAAATTCAAGATTTACAATGGATAAATTATCGTACGATACAGAAGTGATCTCTTTCAGATTGTCTACCGTATTGAGTGCATCTTCAATGGTTTTGGTGACATTGGTTTCAATATCCGAGGCATTGGCACCCGGATAGGTAGTCATTACTGAAATGTAGGGAGGATTCATTTCAGGATACAGATCTAAAGGCACTTGTACCAGGGAATATATACCCAAAACAATTACAGCCACAAAAATCATCAGGGTGGTTATGGGCTTATTAACAGCGGTCTTATATATACTCATTGTTTATTCTCCTATTATTAATTCTAATGATAAGTTTCCTGCCTGTCCGGCAAACAGGCATCAGGCCAATTAAATATATTTTTTTCTGATGAAACATGATTACTCCGATACCACTTTTACATCCATTCCGTTTAATAGTCTTGATTGGCCGGAGACGATAAGGTGTTCACCTTCTTTTATGTCGTGAGCAACGATTTCAACCTGATCATCATACCGTTTGCCCAGCGTTACAGTAACTCTTCGGGCCTTCCCGTTTTCTTCAAGAAAAACATACCGTTCGTTTGATCCCTGAAGTTTTAAAATAGAAACTGCCGGAACAACAAGTGCCTTTACTTCTCCGATTTCAATTGAAACCCGGCAAAACATTCCAGGTCTAAGTTTTTTCCCCGGATTGGGAACTTCCACTTCCACTTCAAATGAACGTGTTGCCTGATCGATGGTAGGATGTATACGAAATACTTTTCCACGGAATTCTTTGTCGGGATAAATATCACTTTCAACCTGAGCAATCATCCCGGTAGAGAACATGGGAAAATAATTTTCAGATACACTGACAATTGCTTTTAAGGGGTTCAATTGCACAATGGATACAATTGCCGCTTTCCCTGCGGTTGTATTTGGGGTGCCGGAATACAATTCGCCATCTTCAAAATATTTACCGGAAATTACACCGTTGAACGGCGCTCTTAATCGTGTGTTTTCTTTTAAGAATTCAACATTCGACAAGGCTATTTCATATTGGGCTTTTGTCTGATCGTATTGTTGTTTGGAAATACTTCCCACTTTATTGAGGGTATCCAGGCGCTTAAAATCGGTTTCTACTGTGTTCAGTTGTACCATTGCCTGGTGTAACTGAGTACGGTCCATTTGAACCAATACATCACCTTTGGAAACTCTGGAACCGATTTCTACATAGATTTTTTCAACGCGTCCCGGAGATGAAGGGGCCAAATGAATCTCTTCAAACGACATCAATGTAGATGTTTGTTCAATGGTTCGACCTATGATCTGTTTTTTAAGTTCCATGATACGAACCAATTCCACCTTTTTTTCTGTTATACTGTCAGGAGACATGGTGTTATTTTCTTTTCCTCTTTCCGGTCCTGATGAACAACCGGCAACTATCAAAACTATTGTGAATACGACAGGTACAAGTAAAATCTGTTTCATATTATTTGGGTTTAATTTTTTTCGTTTGGTATTCAATTAAATCTTGTTTAAAAGTTTGTCCAGTGCAAGCTGTGCCTGCAATAGCTGTATCAGGGCACTGATGTAACTGTTTTCTGCCTGAAGGTAATTGTTATTTGCCGTGGTAAGATCGAGGCTTGATACCATACCCTGCTCATATTTTAATGCAATATTATCATACACCCTTTTCGAAACTTCCACATTTTTTTTCTGGCTTTCATACTGTTCAAGAGCCGTAGATAAATTGAACCTGTATTGCTTTTCGGATATTAGCAGCTGGTCTTCAAGCAAAGCTTTGTTATTTTGAGTTGTTTCGTATTGTATTTTGGCCTGGTCGAGCTTCGCTTTACGCAAACCACTTGAGAATATAGGCACACTCATATTCAGTCCTATCATATTCGGCGGAGTCATATCAAAGTCGGTGGTCAAAAATTTATAGGTGTAATTATAAAATCCCGTAATGGTAGGCAAATAGTTCATTTTTTCGAGAGCAACCTGTTTTTCTGAAATATCTTCCTGGAAATCGATCAACTGATAATCGATGTTTTCGTTAAGATTAAAGGGATGAAGCAATGTAGCATCAAAATTCTGCCGTTTCAGAATCTGATCAAGCGATTCGGTGAGTGATATTCCGGTTTCGGTATCCAAACCAAGTTGAAGCCGCAGAAGATTGTAGGCCAGTTCGGTATGACGTTCGGTAGATCTTACAGCATCTTCAAGCTGATTAACCTGTACCGAAAGCTGATCAACATCCGTAATTTCCAGAATTCCTGCGTTGTACATGGCCCGGGTTTTTTCATAAGCATCCCGTATATTTTGAAGGTTTTTCGAATAAATCTCATGTACCTTCTCTGCTACCAGGATATTATAGTAAGATTCAATCACTTGTTTTTTAATATCCACACTGGTTTTTTCATAATTTTTTTTCGAGAGGGTCTTATAAATTCTTGATGTCTGTAGGCCTACAATATAGCTTCCGCTAAAAATAAGCTGATTGACCATCAAATTCATGTTACTGGTAGGCTTTGATTCTATTTCTGTCGGAAGCATACTTTCATCAAAACGAAGCTCAATGGAATATCCGAGAAAATTGGTATAATCTAACGAAGCATCTACCTGGGGCAATCCGGTAGCTACCATTTCCCACACCATTTTATCAGCTTCATCTACCGCCAGGTCTGCATTTTTTAAGGTAATATTATACTCCAGGGCATATTGTTGTGCACTATCGAGGCTGAGATACAACATTTCCTGTCCGGTTACCAAACTGCTTCCTGAAAAGAAGAACAGCAATAAGACTAAAACTCTTAATTCTTTCATATTTAAACTAATTTGACTTATATACCTTTTTTATTTTCTTATATTCAGTTCATCCGTAAAATATTGCTCTATAAGCTGTTGTCCTTTTTTTGTACATATACCAAAAAAGTAGGGCATTATAATGTTTTTAAATATTTCACTTTCAGAATATTCGTTTTTAGGAAAAAGGGTATCGTCATGAATAATACTCATAAGTTCATGTACATAATCATTTACCAGGTCGGCATTCAGATCTTTAAGAAATACTCCTTCATCCATTCCTTTTACAATGAGTGTATGAGTAATGGTAAAATCCCTGATTTTATGTTTCGAGAAAAACAGTTCATATATTTCCGGGTAATATTTTCTGATGTCTTCAAAAAATAGCGGTGTAATCTTTCGTTTTGTATCATCTCCCCATTTGCCAAATGTATAAATGGCTTCCACAACATTAGATGTTTTCTTCACAATTTCAAGAGCTTCTTCCTTTTTATTCATCATAAAAACTTTCATCCCTTCCAGCAAAAGGTTGTTTTTATCTTTGAATGATTCGTACAAAGTCCTTTTCGAAATACCCAACTGTCCAGCAATCTGGTCCATGGTTACGGTTCGAATGCCATATTTGACAAATAATTCGAAGGCTTCGTGAATAATACGGTCTCTTAACTCCATTGAACTACCTCAAACTTGAGCTGACAAAAATATGAAAACTAAGTTAGTTTGCAAAGTTTTCTCTCACTATTTTATTTTTTTTGTCTTTTTTAACTTTTAAGCATTCTTTTCTGACAATACGAATCCATCTGTAAAATACATAAACTGTTTTATGGTACAGTGAATTACTATGCAGATAAACCTTCGGTTGATAAAACAGGAAAGCCTGCCTGACAAACAGCGAAGGAATTCTCTTTTCTGTATCCTGCTGATCAGGACCAATGCCATGCGACCTCATTGGTACGATGAAACCGTAATGCTATGGAGCATTCGGTTCATTAAGTTTCTGCCAGAATTAGAGCAAAAATTCGTATTTTCTTATTCATTTTTTTTACATTTAAATAGTAAGATTTTTTTCAATTAAGTTTAATTCAATTATTGACTGACGATCTCTGACAACTTAGGTATTGATAGTAGTGAATTTTTAAATAGAGAAAAAATGGCAAGAACAATGAAAAATGCTTTTTTACTAGTTGTATTTTTTCTTTTTCCCCGGATTTTACAGGCCTACCCGGGAGAAATCATTCAGTCTTTTCCCTTGCCTGGAAATCATTGCACCGGACTGACCTTTGATGGGGGTTGTCTCTGGGTTGCGGACTATAAAACAGACATCATTTATAAACTCGATCCGGCATCCGGATCTATCCTGCATCAGATCCCTTCCCCCGGTTTCTGGCCTATGGGATTGGCCTGGGATGGACAATACCTCTGGAATGCGGACAAGGAACAGGCGAAGATCTATAAAATCGATCCGCAGAACGGAACAATCCTGTTAACCATCGATGCACCATGCAGTGATCCGGAAGGCCTGACCTGGGATGGTACAACACTATGGCTGGGTGATGCGCGGGAAAATAAGATAATAAAAATTGATCTGAGTGACGGCACCGCTGTGAAAAAATTTGATGGCCCGGCTAAATCGGTAAACGGACTTACCTCAGACGGACAATACCTGTGGAGCAGTGATCGAAACTTTGATGAGATTTATATGATTGATCAAGAATCAGGCGAAGTGATCATGATCATTGATTCTCCCGGTCCCTATTCCAGAGGTATGGCATGGGACGGGATCTATCTCTGGAATGTGGACTACCAGACCGATTCCCTGTATAAGATCATCCGTCAGGACGAAGAAGTATTCAGGTTGAATGATACACGAAGAGCACGGATTACACTTATCCATGAGGTCAAAGTTTTTGGACAGGGGAAATTGAAAAACCTTGATGTTTTTATTGCGATACCGGAAAATATGTCGCAGCAGAAGATTCTGGACACATCATTTACACCGCAACAGTATACGTTGAAAAAAGATCACTGGCAGCAACCGGTAGCCTCATTTCATTATGAAAATATTTCATCAAATGAAACCGTTCAATCTATCATGGTGGTGGATGCAGCTGTTTCAGCCATCAGGTATTTTATTTATCCTGACAAAGTCGGGTCCCTGGAATCCATTCCCCAAAACATATACAGGTTATATACTTCCAATGGAAGCAAATACATGACCGATGATCCGTATATGCAAGAGCTGGTCAAAAAAATTGTCGGTGATGAGACAAATCCATATTGGATTGCCCGTAGGATATTCAATTGTGTACGCAATACCCTGGAATACAAAATGGAAGGAGGCTGGAATGCAGCGCCGCTGGTATTGCAGAGAGGCACTGGTTCCTGTTCGGAATATACCTTTTGTTTCGTATCCTTGTGCCGGGCTGCCGGATTGCCTGCAAGGTATGTGGGTGCACTTGTGGTAAGGGGTGATGATGCCAGTCTGGATGAGTTTTTTCACCGATGGCCAGAAGTATATCTTCCCAATTATGGTTGGATACCCATCGATCCTCAGGGAGGAGACAAACAACTGGCACGCGACCAGGCAATAAATATAGGCAACTTGCCAAATCGTTTTCTGATTACAACACAAGGCGGTGGCGACTCGGAATACCTGGGATGGTACTATAATGTGAATGAAAGGTATCAGACGGAACCACAGGTTCAGATTCATATTGAAGCGTTCGGAGAATGGGATCCTTTGGATAAAGATTGATCCTTTCTTTGCTAACAGATACTAATGATCTCAATGTTAGGGAATTTATCCGGGATGCTTTGTCAATTTAGGGTTCACTCCTGGTTTGCAGGTTAACATGAAGCCAGATATCGTCACTGTGCTCGCGATGATGTTAGAGAACTTAATCAAAGCAAAGCTTTGAACAAATTCGGGACCAACTGAGCTAATAAAGTATAAAATTGTTTTTTTGAATAAAATTCAGGATTAGAGTCCCTGATCTGAGATTCTTTATTTTTTTTTCCCATTTAATGGCACCCGATCTTGTATCACAAACTTTTAAGGCAAGAAGAGCCCAGGGTCCAAGGTTTTTAGTGTATATAGATCTTCCGGTATTATGGGATTCAAGACGTTGATCGATATTCTGAGTCTGACCAATGTATAACTGCTCATTCTTTTCAGACTTAATAATATACACAAGTATTTCATAATCAAACGAAAGCCCGCAATTTTACGAGCTTCTGTGAACCTGAGTGTTCTATTTTCGAACCAATTTCTCGTTGATTTGAGGAAAATATCATCACTCCATTATCCAATTTAAATCTGTCCGGTTTTTCGGGAGGAGGTCACCGGCATGGGGTGGTCAATTTGTCCGATTTTTGCATTTTAGGATCAATTTCAAAGAAGATTTTTTTGAACTCTTTATGTACATTATAAGTTTTCTCCTATTAGGAGTGCTTTATAATTGCCAAGACATTCATCAAGTGTAAGTAATTGCGGTTAAACAATTATATTTCAATAAATTATAGAGAAGCTATAAATGTTAACACCAACTTTACTCGATTACTATTTTCTTTATATATTGCCTTTTATCAATAGTTATTTTCAGAAAATAGATACCTTTTACGGGACTATTGAAATAGATCGGGTCTTCCAGATAATTCTTCTTATACAGAACGACACCCTTTTCATCTATCAGCTCAACCTGTATTACTGAATACGATTTATCAATTGAAATCGACAGAGAATGATCAGCAGGATTTGGATAAACTGTAATATCCCTTATAATCGCTTCTTCATTCGATGCATGAGGATCTATGCAAAAGCATTTTTCACATAACATGTATGTACAATATTTTACAGTGTCATTATGTTTTAAGCAAGCTAAATTAAATGATGTACCAACAAGAGGAAACTCTACAATCGAACCAAATAATCCGTATACGCTACCAATTCCAATCATCCATTGATCCAAATGTAATCTTGGATTATCTAAAAGATATATTTGATATTCAGACTCTGAAATAATGTTAATAATTACACTGTAATAGAATAAGGCTTGTCCAAAGTGATGTTCCATATGAGAGTTAAAGGTCAACATAGCCTTATGCCATATCGTATCTCCGATATTCTTTGAAAAATCATACAATAAAATGTTTGAATAATTCCAATATGTTGGTTTGAACCAAACCTTTTGTTCTTCTATTCGAAAACCGCCCAGATATTCACCCAGACTTTCATCTTCCAGGGTTGTATCAGTCAGTAAGTATAACTTCTTATACAAAGTATCACTAATGACAGTATCGCCCTTCAGCCCGTATAATATTTCACCTGTGGCATATCCGTCAGAACTAACTGGATTTACATTCCAGATTGCGTTTGAATCCGGGAAATAGTATTGGCTGTAAGATAAAATATTCAGGACCATGAATAGACTAATAAGTATTATATTTTTCATTGAATAGCTATTAATTGATATTAACTTTATAATTATCTATCTATTATACCAAATTGATAGTCAAATGTTGCGCCAAGGTCAATATTAAATCTTCCCAGATCACTAAGCTTAATATACCCGTTATTTAAAACAATTATATGACTCCCGTTAAGTGCATTAATATTTGCATTCATAATTTCACCTCCGTCTATTTTCAATGTGCCTCCTGCTTTTATTGTAAGGGTTGAGAAATCATCCATAGTAATAGAACAATTGGAAGTTATGGTTAGTGTACCTGATTCAATAACAATATTGCCGCAAATACTTTGATTTGAATTCCATGTAGTATTTGACGAAATAATAGTTGGAGGACAAACATCTATGTATTCACCTGTATTATAGGAATCAAATCTTTCACAGCCCCATTCTATCAATTGTGAATTTCCTATTGTTTCCCACATGTAAATCGTATTACTGGATGCGGCGATAATTTCATTTTTACCATTATTATCAATGTCTGTTACACAAGGAGAGCCATATAAAACATCCGTAATGTTCAGCGGAAAACCTACAACTCCAGTGCCATCCATATTTAAAGCGAAGATCTTATTTGTGCCACTACTGCCGAAAATTATTTCTACTTCAGGGTCATTATCAACATCAGCTAAAATAGGTGTAAGTTTACCAGGATTAAGATTATCAATACTGGTTGATCTAATCTCTATTCCAGATTTGTTCCAGATTGTAACAACATTTGTGCCTAAAGCAACAACTTCCAAATTATCATCATGATTTAAATCACCCACTGCGAGATTTTGCGTATGCCAATCATTTGGATAGGCTATAGTTTGATTACCATTCCAACCACTTACGGCTGATCCAGTATGATGAATTGCAACAATTCTACCTTCATGATCATTAATCTTTAAGGCAGAAGTTAAAATTTCTTTATCACCATTGTTATCAAGATCGCACACTATTACAGAACCACATAAATTATATCCAGGTAATGAGTATAGAGGTTGGGTAGCGTTAAAATCTGAACCATCATGATGCCAGACATAGATGCCACTACCAGAACTTGATATAAAGGCTCCTATAATTTCTTTATCTCCGTCATTATCCAAATCAGCAACTGCTAATGAACCCTTAGTGTCGGGTTCGTCAGCAAAACTACAAAGAGGAAGACCAGTATGGCTATAAACTTTTATTGTTCCATATTCATGGTAGTATACTACTTCTAGTGAACCATTAGCACTATTATCAAGATTTGAAATTATAGATGCACCATAAGAACTTTTTGATTCACGTTCCCATAATAAATCAGGTTTAAAGTCATTATCACTATCTGAAGTTGAATAACATGTTATAAAATTGTTACTTTGATTATCCAAATCTCTTGACATAGTAATTACTTCATAAATACTATTTTGATCTAAATCACCTATTGCCGGAGTCGCTTCCACCCCAGCATCAAATGCTGCGAATCCTTTATATGTTGTTTCATTTTGATCAATGTCAATTAATTCTGTACCATCATTGTTTAATGCAACTAGATAGCCTTCTTGATCAGTTACACGCCCACCTGCAAATATTTCCATTAAACCATCATTGTTTATGTCTGCACAATTAATTGAGGTCTGAATATTTAAGCCACTAATATCAAAATTAATAGGGAATATGCCTTTATTATCATATGATGTCCAAGCTAATTTATGACCGGATAAGTCACTCTCATTACCATCTGAAGATACTATAGAGACTTTATAGTAATATTTTGTAAGTTCATCCAAATCCACATCTCTATAAAAAGCTGATGGTAAAATAAATGTGTTTAGTTTCACATAATTGCCGACATCATTACCATTTGCATCAGCATCACTTCTATAAATATTATAACCTTTAATATAATCGACTTTGGGCCAGAATAATTCGATTTCTGTTTGATAAGAATCAAAACCTATTGCTGTTGAAATTAAGGGTATTGGTTTATTTAAAAGATTAAAATCAAATTCAGGAGTAGACCATATTTTACCGTATTCATTTTCAACTTGTAAAGTAAAATCCAATGGTTGATCAACAATGTATGAAGTATCAACAGAAAATTGATATGTGATAGTATTCGTTTCCGTTGAATATTTAGCAATATCAGGATATATTCTAGGTATCGATGAACAGCTTGTAATATATGGGCTACTGGTTGATAGAACACCGAATACACCAGTAGCTTCAGCCTTACCCTTATTGAATAAATCAATTGTAAATGTTACAGTTTCATTTGGTTCAATTAATTCGTCTCCATCAGTTGTTGATACTATAAGTTTATTTCCAAGTTCAAGATCAGGATTAAAAATATCAATATTAAATTCTTCAATAAATGTGTTGCTACTGGCATCGGTAATAACCAATGTGAATTGGATATAATCTAAATCATTATTACGTAAAATTTCGGGGGCATCTTTATCAATTGAAAAAATATAGGGGGTTAATGAAGTCTTATTGCCACCTGAAAAAATATTGCCAAAATTCGACTGGTTATTAAGAATTGTAACATATGATGAATTGCAACTTAGCGTAGCAGAAACATTTGCAGCAAAAGAGGAACCACTATTCTTCAGCACTATTTCCAATTCAATAGTTTCCCCGGCATCTATCTGGCTATCATTATTACCGTTACTATTATCTTGTTTGTCGTCATCAAAGTTTAATTCATTAATATGAAGCATCTGGTTTTGGTTTGTAACAACCGGTATGATTGCTTCATACGGCTTAAAATTATGAGACGTGATTGTAACACTTAGTTCGCCGGAAGTGTGAGGTATAAAAATAAAATTGTAATTTCCATTTGATGTAACATTTTGCCTTGCATAGCCTTCCTCGTCCTTCTGAAGACATATGGTTGCAGTATTACCAGATTGAAGATTACTGATTGTAACTGTAATTGTGTTTTCTCCATTAGTAATTGTTGAAGGGCTACTTGAAGCACTGAAAATTTGAGGTGGCGCTGTCCATACTGGCATTTCAGGATCACCTAACAATGTTAATATTTTTCTTTTATCTGAGGGTCCATAAAATGTTGCCTTTTGAAATGTAAAGCCCAAATTATAACCCTGGCTTGGATGGCTTGGGGTTTCATATAACGCATCGCAAAAATATTTAAATTGCACATGATCAGAATAACCACCAAAGTCAGCATTTCCAATGAATGCAACACCGCCACCATTCGGATTATTAATATAGTGCTCACCAGCACAATCCTTTGAAAAAGTTGCAGGTTTACACCCTGTAGAAAATAAAATTTGATTATACTCACCATTTGCTAAATTATCAAAATCAGAATTTCTTAAAGCTTCATTGGTTAATTTAGTTAATCCCAGACCAGTTACGCCCGAATGTTGCTTATGAAATACAATATGGAAATTACCCAGACCACTTACTCCTCCATTATTGAGATCAGAAATAGCATTAACTTTATTTAAAGCTTGATTTCCTGAGTAGTCTGGATCGCAATCTCCACCTCCCGGAATAACATAAAGTTGATATGGTTTATACGGATTACAATAATCATGATCGTGAGGAGGATATGCATATGGGGTTTCATATGGATCGGACGAATTAAATTGACAATTGTGGTTATCGGTTACAAACCAATTATTTATATTGTTTGCTATATATAAATCAGAATACTCTTTAAGTTTATTTACATAAGAACTATAATAAACATTACAAACTCCCTTATCCATAAAACCTGTTAAAAATAAATTATTATTGACATAGCTGCTACTACCTAAGTTGGAGTATTTTTCGTATGCAATTATTTTATTAACAAATGTTTGTGCTTCAGCAGCATTTTGGGCTGAAGCTCTACCTAGGAAAAAGTCTGGTATATCATCTACTTCATCATCATATTCAGCAAATATGTTATTGTTATTTGCATTCCAGGTTCCACTAATCGTAGCATAATACAAATCAGTAGGCGATTTATCGCAGCAAGGTCCATCCCAAAATCTGGCAGGTACTATATTCACATCACCTCCTAATAAAACAAATATATCAGCCCCCCATTTCAAATATGCTTCTTTTAGATAATTACGAATTTTTTCCTGTAAATCGCATCCAGGATAGTTTGCATTGATAACTTCCACTGTTTGAATTAAAGAAGGAATTCCCTTTCTTGTTTTCCACTCACTTAAATCGGTAAAAACAGGTTTAAGCTCATCATTAGTAATAATTATGTAATCGGGAACCAATTCTTCAATTACAGATAAAGATTTTAATTGAGACAATGAATCACTACTTGTTGGTATTTTGTTTAGGTAATTTGACTCATTGATAATTCGAGTTGTATTGCACGTATATCTTTCAATATCCTCTACATTTCTAACCAAAGAATTGACATAACTTTTTGCCAGGTCAGCTCGTTTTTTGGATTGCCTTTCAGGCTTAATTAAATCTGATTTTGCTTTATCTAATGAATAATTTATTGTAAAATCAATTTTGCATAAAAATATCTCTCGGGTTTTGGGAATATATTCGACCGGATATATTTTTACTGTTACTATATGATACCCATGCCCATATCCATCTGATATTATCTCAAATGATTTGCCTGGATAAGGTGTTGTTGAATTATATATTTGTGGATTTGGTTCAACAAATTCCGGAGGATCACTCCAATCAAGTATCCTAGGTGGTTGCGCAGGAAAAATATAATATTCTCCACTAAGTTTTTGTCTGTTAATAGAATTTAGAGTTATACCAGCAACTTTTGCATCAATGGGCAGAACATATGACTCTATACGAACCGGTAATTCCGGATTTCCAATTTCTTCTGTTGAGAATAGATCATCGAATATAAATCTATCGTAACCCAGTTCCTTCTGAATGCTTAAATCACTCTTTGAAATATTGATGCTATCATTTATTTGAGCAGCTAATAAAGATGGAATAAATAAAATCAACAATATGCTTAGCTTATATATATTTGATTTTGAGTTCATTATAATTGTTTTAAGGTGGTATTTATATTTCTATATTTAATAAATTATTGGTGAATCATATTTTTAAATGGAACTTAATTATATTCTGATTATGTAAAAAACATTCTTAATTTATATCTTAAATCAACTCGTTACTATATTTAAAATTTGTATCTTTTAATCAAGATACTTTGAAGTCAGCTGTTTAATGCCATCATGAAATTTCTATATTCCTTTTCAGTGAAAGCAACCAATATATTCATGTAATAATTAATCTGTCAGAATCATTTTTTTTGTATCAACAATTTTACCGTCTGCTATAATTGAGTATAAATAAATACCTGCCTCAAGTTCATTACCATAAATAACATAGCTTCCATTTTCTCTTTCAACAATTTCACTACTTTTTATTTGTTTCCCTTGTATATTATAGATATAAAATACAGCCTGATTAATGCTTGGTGGTAAATAGAAATCAATCGTTGTATTTTCATTAAAAGGATTTGGAGTGTTTTGTAAAAGCGTAGCAGCTTTAACAACTGCTAATTCATCAGGATCAGTAATCTTTAGTTTAGGATCTTTTAATTTCGAATGTAATTCTTCTATTTGAATCTGTTGTTCTTTAATTGCTTCAACTAGAATAGGTATTAGATGAGTATAATTTACGCCATATACATCAGTAGAATCATCATGATTTGCAATATTTGGAATAACCTCTTCTAGTTCCTGCGCTAAAAAGCCATATTTATTCTTTCGTTTTTTATCTAACTCAGCCAACTCTTCAGTTGTATATTCAAATTCTTCATTATAAGCAAATTCCTTTTTCAGATCGTATTTAACACCTCGAATCTTTAAAATTAATTCTAGTGCATTGTCAATTTCTTTGATGTTTTCTTTTTGTCTGGCATCACTTAATTCGTATAATGTATAACACCACATTTCACGAAAAGCTTTATTTGAAATTCCGATATTGCAATAGTTATTCGCTGATGGATGAATAGAAAGGCCATAATAAGCACCGCCTCCTCCAACAATCAAATCAGCATATGTAGTGTTTAGCCTCATCATTCCCTCAACCTCAATCTGGTAAGATGATGTTGGAGATGTATTTATACCAATATGGCCAGCGCTATTCATCTCAAGTTGAGCGTTTACATAGTATGTGCTTAAAAACACAAATAAAAGTGTTGCTAATGATAGTTTTTTCATCGTTAAAATTGATTAATAGGTTAATAAACGAGCAATATATAAGTTTATAAGTAAATTAAAATACCCAAACTCTTCCATCTAACGAACTTCCTCACACAATTCCAAAAGAAATGTCCAAAATAATTTAGAATATTCAAAAAATTTCATAAAATAATAAACAATTTAAACCTGTTCTAAATAATATTATTTTGAAGAAAGCTTTCAACCTGACTTGCAAAAACCAGTCTCGTTGAACACCCAAAACCGAACACGCTGACCACTATATAATTTTGAGACTTACTTATTAAAAATGATAATGTATGAAGTTGTATTTTAAGCACTTAAAAATGTATGGATTCCGATTTGGAAGGTCAGTCGAAATCGGTAGGGGTGGTCAATTTACGCCGTTATCAGGTGGTCAGAATCACCGGAATTTGCAGATAGGGTACTATTTTAATACTCTAATAACTTCTATTGGCTGTTGTCAGTTTTTATTTTTATGATGCAATCTTATTAGTTAGTAAACTAAATATTAATTCGTGATTTAGTTTAGGATTCTGTTTTCCTGTATATAGGTTATTTTTAATCATAAAGTTGAAGATTCTAATAATTAAATTCTTCAATTCAAAGAATAAATCAGTCATTTCCTTATTTTCTCGCATGTTATGAACTTTGGCTCCATGAACAATTTCATTACGTAGACAAAAACTTTTTTTTAAAATTTTTCTGCTTTCTTTCATGTGATTAACAGTATTTGATATTACCAGAGGAGCAACTAAGGTCATAAAATCATTCGAAGAGTTTGTTGAGAAAAAACTTTCAAGAGTAAATACAAGTTTTATGAAACTTGAAGATGTCACAAAATTGCCTTTTAAAGCATCAAGGAAAAAATGAATAGAAGGAATATAGTTACACCAAAATTTTGATGTCTCAACAATAATGTTTTTAAGCTGTTCATTACCTTCTTCCCACAGTATATAGTGAGAAAGAAAATCGATTTTATCAGTTTCGTAATATAGATTATTATTTTCTAAAATGGTAATGAAACCGATTGGATTAGGTATTTGAGAAAAATTAAAATCGTAATCTTTTGTTAAAAAATTAAGATGTAGATTAAACATAAAAAATTGCATAAATTCACATATTATAGATTTAATTTTATTCTGTTCAGACCAAGTAAGATTATCTTCATTTTTAAAATTTCTAAACACTATATCAGGATTCTTTTGCTCTTCATAAGTGAGATTCTTAATTAACTTTTTACTGGATTTATACTGAGCCTCAATTACAGCTATATTTGAAGCTTCTCCAATTCCTGAAGAAATAATTTTTTCCTTTTCAATGTTATTTTCTCCAACATATTCTTTTATGAGATTTTCGTATCTATGAAAATTTGAATATGGATAATCATTATAATGCAAATGAATCTTTAAAGACTTTATTTTTTCCAAATCAACTTTTTCAAACGGCTCTATATATTCGTTGCGATATTTAACTTTATTCCATAATTCATTTTTTATGAAGGGATTAATAAATTCTGTTAAATCCATTGTTTTATTTATATAATGAAATGATGATTCATTTTTCACAATGTGATTAATATTAGTTTTAGTAAACCATAATAATTTTTTCATTGCTAATAATTTTAATTTTATTCCTGGTTCTTAATCTAAAAATCACACTTATCTAGTGAATTATAAACGCCTCATATTCAATATGATAAATGAATATCATATTTTCTATACACAAAGGTAAGTATTAAAAAATAAATGGTTTTTCGTGCTGTTTTTGACCAATAAAATGGCCATAAATATCTTTTTTTAGATAAAATTATGAAGCATGCTATGGATGAATAATTACACTTTTTTTGGAAATATTAAACTTGTATTTAGCCAAAAACCACCTCATAACTCAAATACTCATACAAAGTTAGCTTGCTCTTTATTTTAGTAATCTTTAAAATCTGGGAAATGGGTATTTCCTGCTTATACAGGGCTACTGCAGCAACTGCTTTCTGTTTGTTATAGCTGCTTTCTTTCTTCCGCCGTTCCGGCCTCGTGCCTTAGCAGCTTTCAGACCGTCCTGGGTCCGTTTACGTAAAACTTCCACTTTCATGGCCTTGAGAATAGCAATAATCTGAAAAACTGCCTCACCCATAGGAGTTGTTGTATCGAATATCCCTTCTTTCAGGCCCCTGAATTGTATGCCGTTCTCTTTAAAATGATGCAGCAGGCTGATCAGTTCTTTTGATGTTCTTCCCAGCCGGTCCAGACTGTCCACGATAAGCACATCATTTTTTCGTAACCTGGAAAGTAAAAGATCGAGTTACGGCTTTTCTTTTTTCCTTCCGGGTACCTTCTCTTTGAAAATTTCATAACAGCCGGCAGATTTCAACGAATCAATCTGTCGTTCCAATGACTGGTCTTTTGTCGATACCCTAGCATATCCAAATATCATAAATTTTAGGTTTGTTTAAACGATAAAAAGGCAATTTACCGAACTTTGAATATATGAACTACAAAAACGAACCTAAGTTATTCATGAAATATGAACAGTTAGAAGCTCTGTTTCGAAAAGATAAAATATGTGTTTATAATCAGCAGATCAGGCAGTTGAATGACATTCCTGCGGAGGCAGGGATCCAGTTTATTATTCTGGATTCCTTGTCAAGCAAGGAATGTTGCTTTGCGTAAAATTAATCCCTGGTATTGAGAGGTCACACAGAGGTTACGAAAAAGAAAAACCCGGAATTCAACTCGGGTTATCCCATAAGGTGGAGGTTAGGGGAGTCGAACCCCTGACCTTTTGGCTGCCAGCCAAACGCTCTAGCCAACTGAGCTAAACCCCCGGATTTTATCATTCTAAGATTGCCGCCAAAAATAGAAAAAATCCGGATATTTTCACTGTCTGAAAAGGAAACAAATACAAAATCGATACAAATGCATTACAATGTGATCATTTGAATATGAATCTCATCTTTTTCAGGAATTATAGCAAAGGGATGGCAGGATTTTTGAGCAGAAGTGATTAAGGTCAGTTGAAATATTGATTTATTTCTTTGGCTTTCGTAAAGATTTAGCTATTTTTATTGCCCGAAAAATTAAAAGAACATGGAAGTCAAAAAAAGCAGTAAAGCAGACCTCGAAAGCAAAAGCAATTTGTTTTTTGAAATCGGTGTTGTTGCCGTCCTTGCAGTACTCCTGGTATTTTTTGAATGGACATCAAAACCAAAAAACAATAATCTGTTGTTGGGTATGCAGGGTGGTGAGGTTGACGAGGAAATCATTCCTATCACCCGTCAGCAGCAAGAACAGCCCCCTCCGCCTCCCCCTCCGCCACAGGTAATTGAAGTGATCAATATCGTGGAAGATGATGTGGATATTGAAGAGATTGATTTTGAGAGTATGGATGTAGATGAGAATATGGCAATTGATTTTGTTCCTTTTGAAGAGGAAGAGGAAGCGGAAGAGGAAGTATTCTTTATCGTGGAAGACATGCCGACATTTCAGGGTGGCGGCAAAGAAAAGTTCAGGGAATACATACAACAAAACCTGAATTATCCGCCTATCGCTGCAGAAAATGGGATCAGTGGTCGTGTATTTGTACAGTTTGCTGTTAATGCCAAGGGAGAAGTTGTTGATGTAGTTGTGGTTCGTGGTGTCGATCCGGCATTGGATAAAGAAGCAAAACGTGTGGTTCAGAGCTCACCAAAATGGGTCCCCGGGAAACAACGTGGTAGGCCGGTTAAAGTACAGTTTACCTTCCCGATCGTATTTGTTTTGCAATGATCAAAAAAAATAGAAACTAACCCCGGAGGTATTCCGGGGTTTTTTTTTCTATTTTTGATACTACAATTTCTGAAGAATGAGATCAATACAAGTCCTTGTTCTGCTATTGTTGCTTCTTACAGCATGCAGATCCCCGGAAAAATTATTGCAAAAGGGCGATTATGACTCTGTGATTGAAAGGATCACAAAAAAAACAGTAAGAGGCAGGGCGGATAAGGATGATAAATTGCTTTTGGATAAAGCATACAGGCTTGCAAACCAACAGGACCTGGAAAGAATTAAATTTCTGAAAACCGAAAACAATCCTGAAAACTGGGAGGAGATCTACAAACGTTACAATGCCTTAAGCCGGCGACAAGCTGAAATTCAGAAAGTAATACCTCTGAATGTCGGGAACAGGGTAATAACTTATGACTATACGGATTATACAAAGGAGATCGTTGAAGCAAAAGCAAATGTTGCCAGGTTTTATTACGAGAAAGGGATGAACAATATGGAATTGCAATCGAAGGAAGGTTACAGACAGGCTTATTACGACTTTCAGAAAGTACATCAATACCGGGCTGCTGACTATCACGATGTAAATGATTTGATTGAGGATGCAAAATTCTATGGAACCACCAGGGTTTTGTTACTTGCAGTAAATACGTCAAGAGTGCGATTGCCGAATGAATTTTATGATAACATTGTAAACATAAACCTTTCTGGTTTGAACACCATGTGGGTAGAATATTACTTATATGATCACAGAAGAGACATACAATATGATTATTTTATTACTGTTGAACTGCATCATATCGTAGTTACTCCTGATGGAATTTCAAGAAGAGAGTATGTTCGAACCAAAGAAGTGCAGGACGGATTTGAATATGAACTTGACAGAAGGGGAAATGTTAAAAAAGACAGTCTTGGAAATAACATTAAAATTCCTAAATACAAAAGATTATCCTGCAAAGTAATTGAAACAAGGCAATTCAAATCGGTTACCATTAACGGAATGGTTAAGTTCAGGCCGGGATCATCCAGAAGTACTTACAAATCTGAACCTGTTGCAGCCACATCTGTCTTTGAACATTTTTCGGCCAGAGCATATGGAGATCTTGAAGCCCTTGAAGCTACCGACAGGCAGCTTTTACGAAATGAAGTTGCACCTTTCCCCGATGATCTTTCTATGATTTACGATTGTACGGAAACATTGAAACAGGCAATTCATGATGTGATTTATGACAATCGGAGGTTAATCGATTGATTTTTTTTATCAATTATGCAATTCAACAATTTCACAGGTATACAATTACGTATTGATTGATCAAAACTTAAAATGTTAATTTTGCGGGTTTGAAGAAAAGTTAGCAATGGCCGGTATTACTACGAAAAAAATCAAAGAGAGAGCAATATTGATTGGTGTAATAAGCAATGAACAGACTGAAGAAGAGGTCAGTGAATACCTTGATGAACTTTCCTTTCTTGTTGAAACTGCAGGAGCTATACCAATCAGAAGGTTTACTCAAAAAATTGAAATTGCCAATGCAAGAACCTATATAGGTAAAGGTAAGCTACTTAAAATCGGCGAGTTTATTGAACTCAACGACATAGACCTGGTAATATTTGACGATGAATTGTCACCAAGTCAGTTAAGAAATATTGAGCGTGAGCTGGATTGCAGAATTCTTGATCGCACCAACCTTATTCTTGACATCTTTGCTGCCAGGGCAAAGACCTTTCATGCAAAAACCCAGGTGGAACTTGCACAGTATCAATACCTGCTGCCGCGTTTAACACGAATGTGGACACACCTTGAAAGACAGCGTGGAGGGATCGGACTGCGTGGTCCGGGTGAAACTGAAATTGAGACGGACCGAAGAATAATAAGGGACAGAATTGCAAAACTGAAAAAGGACCTTGCCAGGATTGACAGGCAAATGGCCACGCAACGCAAGAACAGGGGGAAATTGATACGGGTAGCCCTTGTCGGCTATACCAATGTTGGCAAATCGACCATTATGAATCTTCTTAGCAAATCGGATGTATTTGCCGAAAACAAACTGTTTGCCACATTAGATACTACAGTAAGAAAAGTTGTTGTAGGTAATCTCCCTTTCCTTTTATCAGATACTGTAGGTTTTATTCGTAAGCTTCCGCATCATCTGATAGAATCGTTCAAATCAACACTCGATGAGGTCAGGGAATCGGATATTCTTTTGCATGTTGTTGATATTTCACATCCGAATTTTGAAGAACAGATCCATGTGGTAAATCAAACACTTCATGAAATAGGAGTCTCTGATAAAAAGATGTTCATCCTTTTTAACAAAATTGATATTTACAAATACATTCTTAAAGATGAAGATGATTTAACACCCCGAACAAAGGAGAATTATTCATTGGACGAGCTAAAGAAAAGCTGGATGGCAAAAAACAATACCGATTGCCTTTTTATCTCTGCAAAGAAAATAGAAAACATTGAAGAATTGAAAAAATTGCTCTACGATAAAGTCAGAGAAATTCATATCACAAGGTACCCTTATGATAATTTTCTCTATTAATTATCCTGATAAGTGATTGTTTCAAAAGTATTTTAACCTCAAACCTGTCTGCCCTGCCCGCCAGTTTACCAGCCTGTGGCTGACAGGCAGGGAACGCAAAGAATGCGTAATGGTCACTAAGTAATACCAGTAATCTATTTCATTCCCTGCGATTTCTGCAGTTAAAACAAAAAAGCTTTTGAGAGTCTTTTTTATAAAAGATTGTTTTTTACCAGATATTCTGCAATTTGCACCGCGTTTAGGGCAGCTCCTTTTTTAAGCTGATCTCCAACGCACCAGAAAGTAATTCCTTTTGGGTTTGTAAGGTCTTTCCTGATACGGCCAACAAAAACATCGTCTTCCCCCGCACCAAAAAGTGGCATAGGGTATTTCAGGTTTGCCGGATCGTCGATAAGAGTGATTCCTTCCGTATTGGCAAGAGCTTTCCGCACATCATCCGGAGAAAGCTCTTCTTCTGTTTCAATCCATATGGCTTCAGAATGATTTCTCAACACCGGTACACGCACACAGGTTGCACTTACAGCAGCATCGGTATGCATAATTTTTTGAGTTTCATGGTACATTTTCATCTCTTCTTTTGTGTACCCGTTATCCATAAATTGATCTACCTGCGGGATTACATTCATCGCAAGTTGATAGGGAAATTTCTTTACCTTTACTTTTTCACCAGCAACAATCTGTTTTGTTTGTTCTTCCAGTTCTTTCATAGCCTCTGCACCTGCACCACTTGCCGATTGATAGGATGCAACATGTACTTTTTTAATATGAGACAATTTTTCTATAGGCTGAAGACAAACAACCATTTGTATTGTTGTGCAATTCGGGTTGGCAATAATATTCCTTGGCCTGTTTTTTGCATCATCGGCATTTACTTCAGGAACTACAAGGGGAACATCGTTATCCATTCGAAAAGCACTGGAGTTATCAATCATTACAGCACCGTGTCTGGTAATGGTTTCTGCATATTCAACGGATGTTCCTGCCCCGGCAGATGCAAGTGCTATATCAATGTCTTTGAAATCATCCCCATGTTTCAACTCTTTTACAACCAGTTTTTTTCCCTTGTACGTGTACTCTTTCCCGGCACTTCGTTCAGAACCAAAAAGCACCAGTTCATCCAACGCAAAATTTCTTTCTTCGAGCACTTTCAGGAATTCTTGTCCGACCGCGCCACTGGCACCAACAATAGCAACTTTCATTTTACTTTATTTACCGTAGTGATACAATGTACTAAAATAAAATCCCTCAAAGGGATTTGATATAAAAATTAAAATTATGTATTTTGAACCACGAATCAACATACAAAATTCGCATTTTTTTTTAAATGAAGGTACTGGTATTGCTTTTTTTCATCATACCGGTTATTTCGTTAGGTCAAAACATTTCTATCGATTTTGAAAATAACGATCTGAGCGACTGGTATCAGAATAATTCCGGGCACTGGACAACAACTCAGGATAACCCGATTGAAGGATGTTTTTCATTAAAACACAATTACGATAGTGATAAAGCTTCAACGGAATGGATTGCTTTGTTTCATGATCCTTTGGAAATAAGGGAAGGAGCAGTGTTGCAGTTTTCTGTGTCTTACGACTTTGATCCTTCAGAAAAGAACAATTGGGCGGTGATATTTTCGGAAAATTCCCTGCCGGGGGAAGATCTGACAAATGCTTTTGTCTTTGGAGTGAATTATACGGGCAACAGCGATGAACTTCAGCTATGGAATGTAAAAGATGGAATAGCGGTGAGTATATTGAACACCGGATTTAACTGGGAAGAAAACATTGAAAATGGAGAAGCAGTGAAAATTCGACTCAGTTTTTCGAATACGGGGACAGTAAAAATTGAAATAGAAACCCCGGGGAACGCTTTTCATACGATAGGATCGGCTCAGGTTGAATTGTTTGGAACAACAAGTATTTTTACATTGTATTATAAGTATACATCAACATACGATTGTGGGTTGACATTTGACGAATTGACTATGGATGGAATTTTTTCATATGAAACCACTTTGCCGTTTGTTGAAAGCATTTCTGTTGTGAGTCCGCATGAAGTTGAAGTTATTTTCTCTGAGGTTGTACAAATACATGATAACCTTGAATTTTGTGTAGATGGAGCCGGTTGTTGTAGTACCGAATATTATGTGGGTAGATCTGTTCTTATCCATCTGCCGGGCAGATTGATTCCGGGCAATCGTTACCAACTGTTCCTGCCCGATATTAATGACATATATGGCAACAGGATGAAAAAAGATGAGCACAGCAAGGAATTTTATTATACCGCAGGATATGATCTTATTATCAATGAAATACTTGCCGATCCTTCACCACCTGTATTATTGCCGGAAACAGAATATATAGAGTTGTTCAACAGGTCGAAAGAAGACATTCCTACAGGAGGTTGGCATATAACAGTAAATAACAAGGTAACAGAATTTCCCTTTAAGGTTATTCCTTCCCGCTCCTATGCGGTTTTGTGTGATGCAGGCAAAGAGACACTATTCGATACATCAGTTTATACAATTCCCTGCCATAATTTTCCGATCCTTAGCAATGTCAGGTCAAAACTAATACTACAGGACAGATCAGGCCGGTTAATTCATGCAATTGAATACAAAGCTGACTGGTTTGAAAGTTCTTCGAAAAAGGAAGGAGGATGGTCTTTGGAAATGATCAATCCGGAAGATCCCTGTGCTACTTATGGCAATTGGAAGGAATCTCTGCATTACAAAGGAGGAACTCCCGGGGGGAAAAATTCAGTTTTTCAGTTTTACACAAAGAACGATTATCCTGAGATATGGCGTGCTGCGGTGATTGAATCAGAATCAGTAGTGCTCTATTTTTCAGAACCCCTGGATAGCATGAAAAGTGTATCAACAAAATTCTTCACTGTTGATAAAGGGATTGGCAATCCTGATTCGATAGTTCCTGCATGGCCGGTTCTTGAAAAAATGGAATTGACATTTGATCAAAAGTTGGTGAACAATACTATTTATGAAATTAGCCTTACTGCTGATCTGTGCGATTGTTCCGGTGCGACTTTGGGTCATGAAAGGGATATTCGGTTTACAGTACCAAAGAAAGCAGACAGTGCAGATATTGTGATCAACGAAATCATGTTTGATCCCGAATATGGATATACTGAGTACATTGAATTGTATAATTGTTCAGATAAAACCATTGATATAAGGAATTATAGCATAATAATCGGGGATGTGAATGGGGATACGCTTTGCATGACAAATGAATTTTTTCCCATTGAGGATAATGGTTATGTGATTGTTGCAAGGAATTATTCGGGCATTGATAACAGTGAACTGTTTTCCAGGGCAGAATGCCTGGTTTATATGGAGAATATGCCATTTTTACCGAATAAAGGTTCAAAAATTCATCTACTCACTGCAGAAAACAGAATTTGTGATATCGTATATTATTCTGCTGATTTCCATCATGAACTATTGTACGAAACCAGGGGTGTAGCATTGGAAAGGATTTCTTCGGTGAGATCGGGTCTCGATCCCACGAATTGGCAATCCGCTTCATCGTCGTCGGGATACCAGACTCCTGCTGCTCCAAACTCTCAGAGTGAACTGGATGATTATGGCTGTAAAATTGAAATATCTCCTGAAAGCATTACTCCCAACGGTGATGGTCTGGATGATGAATTGTCGATTCATTATGCCATGGATGGATCAGGATATATGGCAAGGATCATGGTATTTGACAAAAACGGAAGGAAAATAAACACATTGGCAAACGGAGAGATACTTGGCACGGAAGGATATTATTATTATAACGGGAAAAACTCTGATGGATCTGATTTACGAACCGGATATTATATTTTATTTTTTGATGCATACAACGACAAAGGTGGTCGCATAACTGAAAAGAAAAGTTTTGTGATTGTCGGTGCCAGGAAATAACAAACCCCGCATGAAGCGGGGCTGAAAATTATTTTGTAAGCAAAGCTTACCAATTATAAGCTATTCACATGTTTTGAAAGTTGCGATTTCAGATTGGCAGCTTTATTCTTATGAACAATGTGTTTTTTGGACAACTTATCGATCATGGCAGTTACTTTAGGTAACATCTTTTCAGCATCTCCTTTTTTAGAAGTATTCTTTAATTCCTTGATTGCATTTCTTGTTGATTTGGCATAGTATTTATTGTGCACCTTTTTCTGCTCAGACTGTTTCGTTCTTTTTACTGCCGATTGATGATTTGCCATTATTCTATATTCTTAATAATCTGTTTTTAAATGAGCCGACAAAATTAGTTAAAAATTTCAATCCAAAAAATATTGGATTGAAATAATTCATCCGACCTCATAAATGGATGGTGTAGGCATTCGTTTGAAGACCAAAGCGGTACGACTCGGAAGATAGATCTTTAACAGGTTTGAGCCGGTAATCCCTCCAATTCGCTGGGGATAATAGGTTATGGAATCATCAACATTGCCAAAACCGCCAAAAATTCTGTTGTCAGTATTTAAGACGATTTTATATTTTCCTACAGACACTTTTATTCCATAATCAGTAAAAGAATGATTGGGATTGAAATTAAATACAAACAAAAGGTTACCACGTTCAAAGGCTAAGACCTTATCTCCCTGATTTTCAAGCAATAGATTGCACCAGGGCTGAGACAGGAAGTTATATTTGGTATGAAGCAACAACATATGATAATCGAAATCGCAAAGGAAGTGATATTTTAATTCCGGGTTATCGGCAAGGCTCCATTGCCTTCGTGCGTATTTGAATGACCAATTATTGCCTTCGCGCGGAAAATCAATCCATTCGGGATGTCCGAATTCATTGCCCATAAAATTCAAATATCCGCCTCCTGACGTAGCAAATGTGATTAACCGGATCATCTTGTGTAAAGCCATGCCACGATCGATAATAAGGTTTTGAGATTCCTTGTTCATATACCAGTACATCTCTTTATCCAGAAGGCGGAAAATAATGGTTTTATCCCCTACCAAGGCCTGATCATGAGATTCGGCATAGGCAATTGTTTTTTCAAATGTCCTTCTGCTGGTAAGTTCATGGTAAAGTTCACTCACATTCCAGTCTTCATCAGCTCTTTCTTTAATGATCTTTATCCAGTAATCGGGGATTCCCATTGCCAGACGAAAATCGAAGCCTATACCTCCCTTTTCAAAAGGTTCTGCCAAGCCAGGCATACCGCTCACTTCCTCAGCTATGGTTATTGCTAATGGTTTTATCTCATGAATGATCTCATTGGCCAGAGTTAGGTAGATTATTGCATCTCCGTCCTGTCCTCCGTCATAGTAATAATCATAATTTGTAAAACTTCGTTCCAGGCCGTGATCATAATATAACATACTGGTAATACCATCGAAACGAAAACCGTCAAACTGATATTCTTCAAGCCAGAACCTGCAATTTGAAAGCAGGAAATGCAGCACATGGTCTTTCCCATAATCAAAACAAAGTGAATCCCATGCGATATGTTCCCTCCGGGGACCGTCATTGAAATAAAGATTGGGAGTTCCGTCAAAACGACCAAGTCCTTCAATCTCATTTTTTACTGCATGGGAATGTACAAGATCCATGATCACTGCTATGCTATGGCTGTGAATGGCATCAATTAATTCTTTCAGTTCATCCGGAGTTCCAAATCTGGAAGATGCAGCAAAAAAGTTGGAAACATGGTATCCGAAAGAACCGTAATACGGATGTTCCTGGATCGCCATCAATTGAATGGTATTGTATCCGGCCTTAACAATGCGGGGAAGAACCAGTTCACGGAATTCCCTGTATGTTCCCACTTTTTGATCTTCTGTTGCCATCCCGATATGTGCTTCATAGATAATGGGCTGGGTTGGCATTGTTTTCAACGGTGAATGTTTCCATACAAATGACTCATGGGCCCATACCTGGGCATCGAAAACTTTTGTATTTTCATCCTGGATACATCGATAGGCGTATGAGGGGATACGATGTCCTTTACCGCCCTCCCAGTGTAAAGAGAGCTTATAATGTTGTCCGTGTGTTAAAGATTCTTTTGGCAAATAGATTTCCCAGTTACCACTTTCAATCCTGGCAAGTTGATAAGCTTCTGACTCTTCCCAGTTGTTGAATTCTCCAAGTAAAAATATTTTGGTGGCATTTGGAGCCCATTCGCGAAACACCCATCCATTTCCGGTTTCCAGCAAGCCATAATAAAGATGACCTGAAGCAAAATTTTTCAGTGATCCGGTGTTTTGAGCAAGTTGTTCTTTCTTTTTCTTTACGGCTTCGTGCCGCAGACTGATAATCTGAGAGTAGGGTTCCAGCCATGGATCTTCCTGTACGATAACGGGTTTTGTCATATGCAAGGTCTTTCTATGCTTAACTATAAAGATAGTATTTATTATGACAGAAAACGGTATGCTGTTGTTTCAAATAAAAATACACACTGACAGGGTATTCCCAGCCTGTCAGTGTGTATTTCCATTGACCAGTTGCGGATTGATATTTTGTATTTATTTTATCAATACCATTTTCTTAAAATCAGTCATTGTGTCGTCTGCAATAAGTGTATATGCGTATGTGCCGGCCTGCAGCTGACCACCTTGTACTGTAATACTTGTAGTTCCCCTATTGTTAACAGGTATTGTATGGATCTGTTCTCCTTTAATATTGTATATAATGATCTTTGCTTGTGTTACATTTTCCGGGATATGCATTCCTATTTTCACGTCCACTGTAAATGGATTGGGCTGACTTTGCATGAGCATAATTCCTTCTGTATTATCTTCCAGGATGTTAGTAGTTATATCTCCGTTTATACCCATTAACTGATTGATCTGTTCCTGCTGTCCAGCAATAATGGTTTTAAGTTCTTCGTTGGAAGCACTCAATTCCTGCACCGCTTTAACAAGAGGCACAACAAATTCTGCATAGCGGATACCGTAGTAATCTTTATCATTTTTCGGGGCATCTATCCCGTTAAATGAGTAATTGCTTTTTTTAACTATCTCTTCAACCTCCTGGGCGATGAAACCGGTGTGTATCTGAATTGTTTCTGATGCTGTATTTCCGATTTTACTACTGTCATCAATTCCTAATGATTTACTTAAAGCTTCAATATCAACGGTGTAGTTTACCGGGCGCAGTTGCTTAATAAATTCTAATCCTACCACATTTTCTTTCACCTCTTTTTTATACCGTCCATCGGAAAAGGTTGTCCAGCTTACCTGGCCGCCGATGCTGGTGATCGAGGTGTTCCCTATACGTACCTGATTTGATGCTGTTGCAATAGCATACGATCCTAAAGAAGTGGAATTGTTTAGATCACTGCTTACTTGACAAGCGCTGGTACCCAAGGAAGTATTGTTCCCGCCACTGATATTAGACCAGCCACATTCCATCCCTATAAAAACATTTCCACGGCCTGTTTTATTTTCTTCACCGCTAAACATACCCACAAATACATTCCCATTACCGGTCGTATTTCTTTTTCCTGAAGCAACTCCATAAAATGAATTATAATTACCACTTGTATTTCCATTACCACTCTCAAAACCATAAAATGCATTATATCCTCCTATTGTATTATTATATCCGGAAATGGATCCTGAAAACGTATTCCCATTACCAGTTGTATTCATAGAACCACAATTGCTTCCCATAAATGTATTAGAATAACCAATAGTCGTATTTATGCCACAACCTTTTCCATAAAATGAATTATTATAACCGGAAATATTTGAAAAACCGCTTGAATCGCCTACAAAAGTATTCCCAGAACCATCTATATTGTTTTTGCCGCTTCTGAAACCAAGAAAAGTATTGAATTCTCCGGTCTTATTATGATTACCGCTTGCAAAACCGACAAAAGTATTATGGCGTCCGGTAGTATTTTCATAACCGCTTGCATAACCGACAAATGTGTTTTTATGCCCTGTTGAGTTCCAGTAACCACTCCCATAACCAAGAAACACATTACGATCTCCGGTTGTATTATGCATTCCGCTCCATACACCCAGGAATACATTCCATGATGCAGTGGTATTGGCATTTCCACTGTAATAACCAGCAAATGTGTTGTAACTCCCGCTAGTATTTAAAGCGCCTGACTGAGCCCCTGTAAATGTATTTCGGTTCCCGGTAGTATTATGGAAACCGCTGACAGCTCCTGTAAATACATTATCATTTCCTGTGGTATTATCATAACCGCTTTGATAACCCGTAAATGTATTGTAGCTTCCTGTAGTATTATTGTATCCACTTTGATACCCTGTAAATGTATTGGTTTGTGCCAGTGTGATTAACGAGAATCCTATAATGCCTATTATTAATCCTAACTTTTTCATTGCCTTACTATTTAAAATTAACATTTCTATATTGTGAAATTCTCAATTCATTTCGAATCCCGAAGACTTTCTGTCTACCGGAGTATAAATTTTAACCGGTGGAGCTCTTGTATGCAAAGTATTTTCTTTTAATTACTCCATTGAAATGTATATGAACTTCAGAAGGTAAGTAATACAGTAGTCATAAGAATTCTTGCCTGGTATGAGTTGAATCGGGGGAGAGTTTTTTATACGACCGTTTTCTTTCAAAGAATTGGAATATAGTTTAAACTCACCTCATATAGTACTTGTTTTTCAAGTAATTGCCGGTCTATTGCATGAAACGAAAAAAACATTCCGGTGATCAGGGATCAATAGATTACAATGAATATCGCATTCTTAAAAACAATAGAATTTACAATAATGTTGCATACTCTGTCAAGAAGAATGTGATGGAACAAGAAAAACAGAGTATGGAAGGGGCTGAAATATCCACGAATACATACCCTTAATTTTTGAGAGGTGAGACCCTGACAGGGTGGGGGTACCCCGTCAGGGTATTTCTTTATTTTTTCAATGCAGCCTTGGTAAAGATGTACTCCGGGATTTCTTTATCAAACTCAATATCAACAATAATGAATTCTGTTCCGTCTCCTTTTTTGAGCATGTCTTTAAACACAAACTTTTTTGGATACCAGCGGTTCCCCATCTTAGTGATATCAAGAAGTTCCAGTCTTTTTAACAGTGTTCCGTTTTTTGCATACAACTCCTCTTTCAGGGGAATGTAGCGGACCTTATCGACCCAGATTTTGCGCATTTGGTAATTAATTTCAGCAGTTTTTGCCTGAAGTTCAACGACCCAACAATTCCTGTCTTCAATCTTTTCAGATCCGATAACAGCCGCATCGTAGTTTTCAAGCAATTTGGCCTTGTCCATCATGTCTTCATAAGAAAGATCCGATCCCATTACCGATTGCCGGAGCATATGTCCCGAAATTTGAATTGTCCTGTCAGAGCCGGGCGAATAAATCCAAAGCTGGTCTTCAAGCTTCAGCATTTTTGTACCTTTTTCACGCGCGGGAGAAAGATATTCCGTAAAGGCCTTTTTGTCACCCATTCCCCAGGATTTTGCTTCTATGGTCCTGGTTTGCCGGGCACCGTGAATAACCATTTTAGACGTAGTAATGGTACTTTTCGAAGCCATGTTTTTATCAATTTTTTCAAGAATCTCTTTTCCTGAAGGCTCCTGGGCCCTAAGTATTGTTGTTGTAAGTAACAGTATTAAAGCGAATTGTTTCATTTTCTTTTATTTGTATTTTTTTGTGTTCCTGTTTTCGCAGAAAAAACAGGAAGGATTAATTAAGTTTCCAGTTCTTTAAATAAGGAAGCAGTTTTTCGTTTATAGATACCAATACCTGAAAGCATGGTGCCCAAAACAACAGAAAACAGACCGGGAATAAAGCCAAGGTAATAAGCCGGTGTGGTAATATTGGCCCTGAATACACTCGGCATCATGATCTTTGAACTTTTCATCATATCACCTATATTAAGGCCCACTTCCTGCAACCAATATGAAAAACCAAGTCCAATGAGGGTTCCTAAAGTTGAACCTACAATTCCAATTAATATAGCTTCGCCGATCATTGACCGGTAAATATGACCTTTCCCTTCTCCAATGGCTAACCGAATGCCTATTTCCCCATAACGACGCAGACCACCTATTAAACCTGTATTCCATAAAACAATTGACATTGCCAGCACGAATACCGTAATTATAATACCTATAAATCCATCGATCATATCAAAATAACCTGACATAATACTATCATTTCGTAACCTTGTCATTACAGGTGAAAATTCATCATTCGGATCGGAATATTTATCATTAAAAGTGTTTTCAACATTAAATGCTGCTATATCGTCATAATTTGGTCTGTCAAGAAAACCTAACAGTTCACCGCAAGCATCATACATATCCAGTGCATTTTGTATTCCTGTGATATCGGCAATCATTCCACTGCGATCCATGATCTGGATTCCGAATTCAATGGTTCCGGCAACTACAAAATTCTGAATGGACATTCCGCCGTACATGGTAGAGGTAATTAAGGTGACCGGGTCACCGGGTTCAACTTCCAGTTTTCCGGCAAAATCATCACTGATCAAAACTTCGTTTGATTTTTCAGGATATCTACCTTTTCTAAGGGCTCCCTCCAGATTAAGTCTTTCGATTTCCTTGGTGTTTTCTGATATCAAATCAGCAGCCATTCCGACGACAACACCTTGTTTTTTGGTTTCTCCGTGTTCATCGGGAGAATCTAATAAACCACTGAAATTTATCCGCTGAACAAATTCTATGTTTGGATAGTCTTTCTTCAGATCAGCCAATAAATCGCTGACCTCTGTCAAGGCCAAATCGTTTGGAACCTGGTGTTTGTTATCAGCATAAGCCCGGGTCATGATTTTCACATGACCGGAGGAATATTTAGCGGAAAACTCAACAGTATCACCCAAAATACCGTTGATATAACAATAGGCAAGTACAGTTAGCGAAACACCGGCGGTTACGACCAAAATAGGCAGAAGGCTGCGGTTTTTGTCTCGTAATAATCCTTTAAATAGAAAACGTATCATTGTATTTTTCCTTTTATTGCTTCGGTTGGGTTCATTTTAGATATCTTGCGGGCTGGCATATAGCTCACTATTGTAGTAATGATGAATACTAAAATCACAGTAGTGACTATCAATCCGATTCCATATACAGGGAAAATTGTCTCTGCAATGGCGATTCCCATATCGTCTGTTCCGGCAGGCATAGTAAAGCCTGTTTTTATTTGCCATAATAGAAAGGGAACTCCATAAATAGCGCCGACAATAACTGCAAGAATTGCGTGCATGGCTCCTTCCACTGTGAAAAGACTTACAACCTGCCGCCTGGTCATTCCCATAGCAATATAAGTTCCTATCTCTTTTTGTCTGCGGAAGATCGAGAGTACCTGCGTATCAAATACAGCAAGCATGGCAAGAAGAAGAAGAATGATATAAAAAACCGAGCCCCCGACCTTTTTCAGTTTGATCATTTCATTCATTTCAGTCATTAAGAAATCCAGGCTTTTATAATTCCAACCCGACACAGCCTCATTTGTTTTGAAATTTTTGCCAATGATAAACAGAGTTGCCTCATCAGGAGACTGCATCATTTCCTGCAGATCTTTAATAGCAACCCATATTTGTCCGGCATCCACATTTGGCACATTACAGTTGAATATTTTCGCAACTTTCACTTCTGTTGCATCAAATGTTCCGTTGGCATCTCTCCATCGTATGGTAGTAATATTGCCTTCATTAAGCTTGCAACTTCTGGCCATTCTGCGACCAATAATTACAGGAATTTCTTCAGATTCAATATTCAATGCTGCAGTGGGTAAGGCAAGCAGTTTTTGATCAGGGTTGATTCCCTTTAATAGCATGCTTTGAATTCTGCCATCAGGATAAATGGTTCCCTGGTTGATTAGAACAGGAGTAACCATTCCTTCTTCCATAGCTTTTTTAAATACTTCAGGGAATTTCGCATGACTTTCTTCCAGGGTAAAGAAATCGTAAGGATCGTAATTTTTGTTCCAGTATTGTCCATTTCCTACTTCCCAGTTTTGCATATCCTTTTTGGCCTGATGATTCCAACCGTCAATCACTCCGTAGTGCCAGATTATCAGTATATACACAATGGACAATACAAATACGTTGAGCCAGGTTCGCAAGCCTGCACCGATAAGGTTTCGATAGGCTAATTTTAATGATAACATCATGTTTTCCTCCTTCATTATTTTTTTATACTGTCATCAGCAGTTACTTTGCCATCCTGAAGAAGTATTTTTCGTTTCAGATACCTGATAACTTTATCATCGTGAGTAGCAAAGATGAATGTAGTTTGCAGGTCTTTATTGAGTTTTTCCATGGTTTGCAGAATGTGATGCGAATTCTCGGAATCCAGATTTGCAGTTGGTTCATCAGCCAAGACCAATACCGGTTTTTTAACCATAGCCCTAGCAATGGCAACGCGCTGACATTCTCCACCTGAAAGCTGAGCCGGTCGTGATTTAACTTTATCGGTTAATCCGACCCAATCCAGTGCATTTATCACAGCTTTTTTACGTTCAGGGCCATTCATATTTAATAAAAGCAGCGGAAATTCAACATTCTCAAATACGGTATATACAGGCAGCAAATTGTATGTTTGAAAAATGAAACCCATATACTGCCTTCGTAAAATAGCAGCCTTTTTCGTGGTAAGCTTGCCAACTTCCTGATCGAGCACCCTTGCTGAACCTTCACTGGGAGAGTCAAGCGAGCCAATAATATTGAGAAGGGTTGTTTTTCCGGAACCGCTTGGTCCAACAATTCCGGTGAATTCGCCTTTTCCAAAATGAAGGCTTATATTATTTAAGGCAGTGAATTCGCTCTTTCCCATAGGAAACCTTTTTGTAAGCTTTTCAATTTTGATTATTTCCATAAGATTAAGTTTAAGACTTTTTTTTGAGTATTCTGGGACAAATAGTATTTTGTTAGTGATTATAAACCAGCATCAATTGCAGGCCTTTCCCGGCATATAGATTTCCGGCATCTGACTGTGTTGGTATCTGATAATGCTCGGGATTCCAATATCCTATCACATAAAAGACAATATGATCAAACTGTTTTTGCCAGTTGATAAAATTATATATGGAATTATCATCCCAGTTAAAATAGATTATGGCGCTCAGATTATCAAATAAACCAATAGGATAAGAGATTGACAGCAGAGAAAAAGTGATGGCATTTTCAAATGCAAATGCTTTTTCATCGGATGAGGCTATAAGTTGCTCAAACACAGTATATATACCGTTTCCGATCCCAAAAGTATAATCCAGTCCAAGATTTAAAATTTCCTGGTTGGTGAAAATGCCAAGGTTTTTACTCTTCCGGGTCCATGATCCTTCTGCCCAACAACCTACAACCAAATCGAGTCGTATGTCAATTCCTATTCTGTTCTCAGGAATCTCAGCAATAACCGTAACAGTTGAATCCATGTCGCGTGAATCAGCTTTTCTGTAGTGATAAGATAGCCCTGCCTCACCATGTGGAACAGGGAATTGAAAACGGCCTCCAAACTCGGGAAAATTTCGAACTGTTTTTATGGATTCCCAACCTTTCGGATTTTTATTGCCATATAGACCCCATAACCAGATATTGGCATTGTTCAGGAAGTAATACCGTCCCAAAATACCCCATACTCCATCTGTTAATTGAAGAGGATCACGGGGATCGATCTGATCGAACCACATAAGTGGCCTGAGCATTGTAGCTGAACCGAAATTTATTTTTTGAAGTCCGGCACGGAATTCAAATTGCCGCGAAGAATAGCGGACCCATAAACGATAGGGTTTTACCTTGCCATTGGCAGATGAAGTATCATTGAGTTTGAGTCCTGCATTACCATATACGTTAGCACTGGCTTCAAAATCAAGAATCTGATCTTTCCTGAAGTATACACCATAGTTTAGTTGGGGTATATATCTAGCTCCCAGCCATAAAGGCAATTCATTTGAAGAATTAAAATGGGTGTAAGCTGATAATTGTCCCTTAAATGTAAGGGAATCGAACCCTTTCGAAAGGGTATCCTGTCCATCGAGATCAACTATGGAGAGTAGAAAAATACATAGCCATATGAGTTCTTTATTACTCATCTCTTTCCTTCCGGGGGAATATACCATAAAAGAAGAAATTCGCAATTTCCATAATAAGATCCTGCGTGCTTGGATAAAGAGCCTGAAGGTTTTCATCGGAAGCCATTTCTCCCATCTTGTTCGTGAAATATTGCACAAACTCAAGCCGGATGTCTTTTCGTATCCATCCCATTTCCTGAGCGTGTGCATAATCGCTAAAGACCAATTGCATTATTTCATTTGTGCGGGATTCCCAATAGGTAAATATTTCCAATTTCGGGTCTCCATAGATATCTTTTACCAGTTCAGCACTGATTTCTTTTGTGCCTTCAAATTTCATTATTAGCTGTTGTCTCACTTTTTCTTCAAAGGGTATGTTCTGAGCCATTAATTTCCGATAGTCATTCAGTATATTGTCAAAAATGTTTCTAATTACTGCTTTGGCAACAGCGGTCTTATTGGGGAAAAAACGATAAAAAGTCATTTTGCTGACAAATGCTTCCCGGCAAATTTCTTCTACTGTTACACGGCGAATACCAAATTTCCAGAAGAGATTATGACTTGTTTTAATAATGGAATTGTACTTTTCGTTATCAATTGGGGCACTCATAATTTATAAGTAAGAATACAAATTCAATACAAGTATACGAAAAAAATATAATAAAACATAAATCGTAACATATACATTTTTACGTAATGTAAGGAAAATTTGCAGGCATTTTACTGTGGGGAATATTTCTTATAAATTAATTACTTTTGTTTCTTCTTTGTGAACCATCACAAGCATGTGACAGACAGAATGAAAATTTTCAGGGATTTACATCAGATTAGAATAAATCGGCCGGTGGTTACCGTGGGTATTTTTGATGGTGTACATCTTGCCCATCAGGCGATCATACAAAATCTTAAACAGAAGGCCAGCCTGTTATCGGGAGAATCGACAATAGTGACTCTCTGGCCGCATCCGAGAAAAATTCTTGATGAAGGAAAAGATACAATAAAATTACTCACTTCACTGGAGGAAAAAATAATTCTTCTGGAAGAAACCGGAATAGATAATCTTGTGATACTTGGATTTGATAAACAATTTGCATCGACAGGATTTGAAGAATTTGTAAAGAATATTCTTGTGGACAATGTAAAGATTGAACATCTTGTTGTTGGATTTAATCATCAGTTTGGGAAAAACCGTGAGGGGAATTTTGAGAAACTTAAGTTGTTGTCGGAGCGCTATAAATTTGAATTGACCCGACTTGATCCTTATATAATAAATAACGAAAGAGTAAGCTCTTCAAAAATAAGAAAGTTGATTCTGGACGGAGAGATAAAAAAAGCCAACGACTTTTTAGGATACGATTTTTTCTTAACAGGCAGAGTAATCGGAGGCAATAAAATGGGGAGGGATATTGGATTTCCCACGGCAAATATTTCCGTAAATGATTCCAATAAGATTGTGCCGATGAATGGTGTTTATGCAGTGTTTGTATATGTTAACGGAAAAAAAATCGAAGGGATGATGAATATTGGCTGCAGACCAACTTTTGAAACAGATTGCAACCAGCCTGTTTTAGAAGTAAATTTGTTTGATTACTCAGGTGATTTATATGATAAGGAGATAAAAATTATGTTTATTGAACGGATACGGGAAGAACGGAAATTTTCAACGATGAAGAATTTAGCTATACAGATAGCAAAAGATAAGATTTTAATAAAAGATATCTTATCCTCTGTCAAAAAGAGTTAGATTAAATTGGCGGATTTAAAATAAAGTAACAAACTTTGTCGCACTCAGATATTCTTGAGAGTAATAATTGTCGTAATACAATATTTGGATATAAAAATTTTGGAAAATGAAAGAAGAAATAATGGTTGATTCTCTTCCATACAAGGTGAAAGATATAAACCTGGCAGAATATGGGCGCAAAGAAATGGAAATTGCAGAAAAAGAAATGCCCGGTCTGATGGCTATAAAGGCAAAATATGCGAAAGAAAAACCACTCAAAGGTGCCCGGATAACAGGTTCTCTTCACATGACAGTTCAAACTGCTGTTTTAATAGAAACTCTTCGTGAACTTGGTGCTGATATACGATGGGCAAGCTGCAATATATTTTCAACACAAGATCATGCTGCGGCTGCTATTGCTGCTGCAGGTATTCCCGTATTTGCGTGGAAAGGCGAAACGCTCGAAGAATATTGGTGGTGTACCGATCAGGCTTTAACATTTCCTGACGGGAAAGGCCCCAATATGATTGTCGATGACGGAGGAGATGCTACACTGCTGGTGCATCTTGGATATAAAGCCGAAAACAATCCGGATATATTGAATAAAGCACCAAACAATCATGAGGAAGCAGTAATACTGAATCAATTGAAATCAACACTTGCTGTTGACAAAGACAAATGGCACAGAGCAGTTAAAGAACTCAAAGGTGTATCTGAAGAAACTACTACCGGTGTTCACAGGTTGTATCAAATGAAGGAAAAGGGGGAATTACTTTTTCCTGCCATCAATGTGAACGATTCAGTCACAAAATCGAAATTTGACAATCTTTACGGTTGCAGAGAATCTCTTGCAGATGGAATAAAAAGAGCCACCGATGTGATGGTTGCAGGGAAAGTTGTTGTAGTATTTGGCTATGGTGATGTCGGGAAAGGTTGCGCTCAATCCATGAGAGGATTCGGCGCAAGGGTAATTGTTACAGAAATTGATCCGATCTGTGCATTGCAGGCTGCTATGGAAGGTTTTGAAGTGAATACCATGGAAGAAGCCTTGAAAGAAGGGAACATTTTTGTTACATCTACCGGGAATAGAGATGTCATCACCCTTGAACATATGACAAAAATGAAAGATCAGGCCATAGTATGTAATATCGGCCATTTTGATAATGAAATCCAGGTTGATAAGCTGAATAATTACAAAGGCATAAAGAAAATAAACATCAAGCCTCAGGTGGATAAATTTATTTTCCCTGAAGGCCATTCCATCTTTCTGCTGGCAGAAGGAAGGCTGGTGAACCTAGGATGTGCTACCGGGCATCCATCTTTTGTGATGAGTAACTCCTTTTCAAATCAAACACTGGCCCAGATCGATTTGTGGAAAAGTAATTATAAGATTGATGTATACAGGTTGTCAAAAAAATTGGATGAAGAAGTCGCCAGAATGCATCTTGAGCAACTGGGTGTAAAACTTACAAAACTTACAAAAGAGCAGGCTGATTATATTGGTGTTCCACTTGAAGGACCATATAAGCCTGAACATTACAGGTATTAGAAATTAACCTGGAATAAGTGAAAGAGCTATCAGTATCTATGACAGCTCTTTTTTTATGCATCAGTTGAATACATTCAAATCGCCGGTATTCGGATTATAATATGCTTTGTATTCTTTTAGCGGGAAAGTGGCCGGACCATCCGTAGTTGGCGCTCCCATACTCGGAAATACGAAAACAGATCCACATACGGGACAGGTTGCCATATTGCTTCCATTTGACTCTACAACAACATTTTCAGGATAATCATAAGGACATGTACGATCGAAAGCATAAAATTTATCGCCTGCATTGTAAACAATAACTCCATTGTTATTGTAACCAAGAGCCAAAATTCCCAGCATATTGTTTGTAATGACCATCGAGTTGTCCTGGGCCTGCAGACGCATAAATTCCGGATCGTATAGAATGTTGATTGTAAAGTTCACATAAACTGAAGGAATAGGATGTTGTTCATATCTCTCACATGAAGATGAGAAGAAGAGAAATACCGTGCAGATAATGGAAAAATATAATAAATTTGAGGATCTCATTTGAAGGAAATTATAGAATAGCAAATATAGCTATTATTTAACGATCAAAAATCAGAAATATTCGGGATGTATTTTTGCATCTGAAAAAAATAAAAAGTGTAATTTATGAAGTTAGCCGACAAAAACGGATTTCTTGAAATTATCATCTATATTGTTATTATGGTGGTTGGTCTGGCAGCTAGTGCATTTCGGAACTACAGCAAAAGAAAAGAGCAGCAACGACTTCCACAGGCGATGACGTCTGATGATCAGAATACAGATGTTGATCCGGTATTTGACTATGATGAACCTGTTTTGGAAAGACCTTTTATGGAAGAACTTGTTGAAGAAGAAGAAGATGAAGTGATTCAGTTACAGCCGGAAGAAGCAACGGAAGAAAACTTAACTCTCAAAACTGATGCAGGCACAGAAGGTCAGGCTGTCTTTGAATCAACAAAGGATCAGATAATTTCTGATCAGTATCTTGAAATAGAAAATACTGATTCTGAAGAGATCAGTGATTTCGATTATGATAGTATTGAGGATAAGCTAAAGGATCCGGATGCTTTCGATCTGAAGAAAGCAGTGATTTATGCGGAAATTTTAAACCCAAAGTATATCTGATTTCTTTATGACTCAAATGGAGTTGTCTATTCAATTTTTGTTTAATTGCTAAAATATTTATTATTTTTGCAGAGCAAAGAGTTCCGCGGATATTCGGGATTCTTTTTTGTTTTTATACTATCCAAATTTGGAGGAATTATCATGGCAAAGATCTCATACGTTACAGAGGAAGGAATGCAAAAGCTGAAAGATGAACTGGATAATTTGATGAATATTAAAAGGCCATCGATTTCAAAGCTTATTGCTGAAGCCCGCGATAAGGGTGACTTGTCTGAAAATGCCGAGTATGAAGCGGCAAAAGAAGCACAGGGAATGCTTGAAATTAAGATTTCAAAGTTAAAGGACATTATAGCAAATTCCAGAATTATTGACCAATCGAAAATTGATACCTCTAAAGTTCAGATCCTGAATAAAGTGAAGATCAGGAACAAAAATAATGATGCTACCATGGAATATACAATTGTATCGGAAAGTGAAGCAAATTTAAAAGCCGGAAAGATATCTGTTGATACTCCTATAGCAAAGGGATTGTTAGGCAAAAAGGTAGGCGATATAGTGAATATTAATGTTCCTTCGGGTGTAATTCCGTTTGAGATTATTGACATTACACTTTAATTATCCAGGAATTAAGAGAAATACTGTTCATTAAAATATAACAAAACAATGTCTTCAATTTTTAGTAAAATAATAAAAGGCGAAATACCATGCTATAAAGTTGCTGAAGATGAAGCCTTTTTTGCCTTTCTTGACATTAATCCCCTGGCCAAAGGGCATACACTGGTTGTGTCAAAGAAAGAAATCGATTATTATTTTGATCTCGATGATGATTTATTTACGGCCATGAATCTTTTCGCAAGAAAGGTTGCCAGGGCAATTGAAAAATCTGTCGATTGTAGAAGAATTGGAGTAGCAGTAATTGGTCTGGAAGTTGCCCACGCACATATTCACCTGGTTCCTTTGAACGACGAGGGAGATCTCAATTTTGCCAATCCCAAAGTTGAATTGTCAAAAGAAGAATATGAAGAAATAGCCACAACCATTTCTTCCAATCTATAAGTTGTTTGTTCTCCCGGGATTCTTTTTTAAAAAATCATTCCAACTGGAATATCCTTTTTTTATTCCTGACGGGTTTCGCTGATAAAAATGACACATAGCAGCCGCCAGGCCGTCTGTAGCATCCAGATTTTTTGGAACCTTACTGAAATGAAGAGTGTCTTGTAAGAATTTTGCTACCTGCTCCTTTGAAGCTGCACCCTGTCCGGTAATAGAGAGTTTTATTTTACGGGGCGCATATTCAAAAATAGGGATCTTACGATTTAAAGCAGCTGAAATTGCTACGCCCTGAGCGCGGCCAAGCTTTAGCATAGATTGTATATTCTTACCATAGAATGGAGCTTCAATAGCGAGTTCGTCAGGATGAAACTTGTCTATTAACTCAAGCGTATCTTGGAATATTTTTTCCAGGCGCAGATAATGGTCATTAATCTTTGAAAAATTGCACTCACCCATAGCAATTAACACCGGCTTATTTCCCTGAGCTTTTACTATTCCATACCCCATGATTTTCGTTCCCGGATCAATTCCAAGTATAATACGTTCTTCCAATTTTTCCGAAGATTGATTATATGACACGAAATATACCACTTTCTTTTCGAACAATAAAGGCAGAATCCCGATCATTCATTCAATAACAATTTCGCGAATCCACCGATTTATTTATAGTTCCGGAAAATATATTTTTTCTCATTAAACCTTTTGCAGACACAAACATCTAAGAAAACGAAATTTCGATGATCATCAGGAAAAGTATAAATCAATTTAATAAAAGAAAATTATGAAAAGAAAGAGTTTAATATGGATTGCAACTGTTTTTTCAGCAATAGGCATATTGAATATGTCTTGCGAGGAAAACATTCCTCTCGCGGAAGATGAGAAATTAACAGACCTTGATATTGAGTTGGCATCAGATGATGCAATAGCAGATAATATTTATGAAGAAATTGATGCGAATGTTCTAGAAAAACTGACGGAGCTGGATGAGAATAATTATCAAACGACAGCAACCAAATCGGCAGATGATGACTTTACCTGCCTGGTTGTTACTGTGGATCATCCGGATTCGACCAGATTTCCGAAGCTTATCACATTTGATTATGGCGAAGGCTGCTCAGTTGTATTCAATGGAGATACCATTACCAAAAAGGGAATAATTCTGGTGACTTTAACAAACAATATGCATATACCCGGATCACAACATATTGTAACTTTTCAAGATTTTTATTTCAATGATATAAAAGTTGAAGGGACCAGAACAATTACCTATAATGGCCTCAACGATGATGATCTTCTTGATTTTACAATAGTACTGGAAGAAGGGAAACTTATATTTATTGATCCTGAATCTGCCGAACCTCTTGTTTATTCAAGGGAGGAAAGATTGCAAAAAGAGTGGTACAGAGCAAGAGTTGCTATAGAAGATACTATCTTTGTGAATGGTTCAATCTGGGGAGTAGATGTATATGGTCAGAATTACAGCCGGGAAATTATTGAAGAACTTACACTGGTTCATTGTCCCGGCTATGGGAGGAGATGGATTATTGTTGATGGTCAGATCTTAAGTATTGTTGGAGATAGAGAAACCATTGTAGATTACTCAGATGGCGATTGTGAGGCAACAGCACTCATAAGACGAGAAAGAGCAACGCACAGAATACGAATTCACGAACGACATAGAAATCGGACAGGAGGTAAAAGTTAACTGCTTTTTGTGATGATGAATCAATAATTGTTCATTGTATAAGTTTTATAATTGGATAGAAATTTATGCTTTGTAATGTGAGTCGGATGAATTAAACAAGGGGATTTTCCCCTTGTTTTTTATTTATATTTTCTGAATTGAACGGATAAAATCTTGAATATTTTTCCTGAGATCACCATTTTGCTCCAAAATAGTTACAAAAGCACTGCCAATAATAGCACCGTTAGCATATTTGCAGGCATGCAGGAAAGTTTTCTGCGATGAAATTCCAAACCCTATCAGGCGTGGTGATTTCAATGAGAGATTTTCCACTCTCTTAAAATATGCTACCTGGTAATCTTCAAAATTCTGACGTATACCAGTCGTTGACGAAGCCGCAACCATATAAAGGAATCCCTTGCTTTCAGCATCGAGTTGCTTATAACGCTTATCGCTTGTTTGCGGTGTAGCAAGAAAAATATTATATAGGTTGTATTTATCAAATATTGCCTTATAGTCATTAAGGTAAATGTCTAAAGGCAAATCAGGCAGAATGGTTCCATCTATGCCAATTTCACTGCATGTTGAACAAAACTTCTCCACGCCATACTGCATTACAGGATTAAAATATCCCATCAATAATAATGGAATGTCCACTGTTTTCCGTATTTCTTTAAGCTGGTTAAAAAGAGTACGTACACTCATTCCGTTTTCAAGTGCCGTATGACTGCTTTTTTGAATAATCGGACCATCGGCTATAGGGTCGCTAAAAGGTATGCCGATCTCGATCATGTTTACTCCTTCGGATGCAAGAGTTTTAATGATAGTAGAAGTTGAATCAAGTGTCGGATGTCCGGCAGTGAAATAAATGGAAAGTATATTGTTGCTTTTCTGTTGAAAAAGAGTATCTATTCTGTTCATAAGCATAAATCTTTGTATAAAGTATTCATTATTAAGTACTTAAATATTTTATTAACCACAGTGGTTTTTGTTGCCTCATATTGTATTATATTTTTAATTGTATTCGGCGAGCCCTCATCATAAAAGCTGTTTGTCATTGAGTAATTTATTCATCCCCTTTTGTCTTGGTTCCTTTAAAATTAATATCGCCAATGATGAGGGGTTCATATAAGATAAATTAATGTTGTTCCTTTCATTATGTATCAATCAGATTATACTGTTTAATTGTTGAACTGTTTGACTGATACAATTGATTAAATTAAATCATAAATATTCATTTCACTTTTTCATTATATTCACCGATTCACCAAATGATTTCATCAATTATTCAACGATTAAACAAATTAACAATTCAACTTCTCTCTTTCGACTTTTGTACACCCGAAATAGTATTTACAATAGATGTTTCTTTTTCTTCATTACGTCAATATAGGCATCCATGTCTTTATCTCCTCTTCCGGAAAGATTGATAACCACTACATCATCCGGTACGAACTTCTTTTTGTCAAGCACAGCGAGGGCATGTGCCGATTCCAGAGCAGGAATAATACCTTCTGACTGCGTAAGAAAAAAGGCAGCATCCAACGCTTCCTTATCGGTAATGCTTAAATATTCCACCCTTTGTATCTTATGAAGAAATGAGTGCATTGGGCCAATGCCCGGATAATCAAGTCCTGCTGAGATAGAGTATGGCTCAGTGATCTGGCCATCCTCGTTTTGCATTAACATGGTTTTGCAGCTATGCAACACTCCGGGAGAACCTGTTGCCAGGGTGGCAGCTGTTTCTTTCGTGTCAATGCCAAGTCCGGCAGCTTCCGTAGCAATAAGCTTTACATTTTCATTATTCAAATAATGGTAAAAAGCTCCGGATGCATTGCTGCCTCCACCAACACAGGCAATAATATAGTCCGGCAGTTCTCTTCCTTCCTGTTCCGTTAGTTGCCAGCGGATTTCTTCACTGATAACAGATTGCAGCCGTGCCACCAAATCGGGATATGGATGAGGACCTACTACGGAACCAATAATGTAATGTGTATCCCAGGGATTATTGATCCAGTCGCGCAAAGCACCATTGGTAGCATCTTTCAATGTTTTGTTACCGCTTTCTACAGGTATTACCTCTGCACCAAGCATTTTCATTCGCAGTACGTTGGGTGCCTGCCTGGAAACATCAAGTGCTCCCATATAGACAACGCACTGAATGCCCGTAAGTGCACAAACAGTGGCTGTGGCTACGCCATGCTGACCTGCTCCGGTTTCAGCAATGATCCTGGTTTTTCCAAGCTTCCTGGCAATCAGGATCTGGCCTATGGTGTTGTTGATTTTATGAGATCCTGTATGATTCAAATCTTCTCTTTTCAGGTATATTTTTGTTTTATAATGTTCTGAAAGTCTTCCGGCATAATATAAAGGAGATGGCCTTCCTACATAATACTTTAATAACCTCGCATATTCTGTTTGAAAGGAAGAACTGGCAAGAATTTTTAAATAATTGTTCTGTAATTCTTCAATATTAGGGTACATGGCCTCGGGAATGAAGGCTCCTCCGAATTCACCATAAAATCCTTTTTCGTCTACATCGTATTTCATAAGTATAGCATTAATTTGATCTAAGATTTTGAAAAAAACTTTTGAGAGCAGCAATATTTTTAAGACCGGGCTGTATTTCAAACCGACTATTGATGTCAATTCCAAAAATGTTTACTAAAGTTTTAAAATTGAGTAAAGTTTCATTATCGTCAGGGCCTATTCCTCCACTTAAAAAAATGGGGATGTTGGCTTTATATCTTTTAAGGATGTTCCAGTCAAATTGCAATCCGGAACCGCCATGAAGATCTGTTTTTGTGTCAAAAAGAAAATAATCACAGCAGGATAAATAGGGTTCGAGTACTGAAAAATCAAAATCATTATCGATTCCAAAAGATTTAATAATCCTGATGTCCATTTTTTTTAGTTCATAACAATATTCCGGCGATTCATTGCCATGAAGTTGCACCAGCTGAAGATTCAACCGGTTTATCCAGTTGAAGATTTCAGGTATAAGCGCATTTACAAAAACTCCTACCTTCTGAATCTCATCGGGAATATCAACATTCAGGGAATAATCATCTCCAGGGTATCTTTTTGAACCGGCATATAAGATAAATCCTATATAATCGGGATTCAGTTGAATGAGCGAACGAATATTTTCTTCATTACGCATTCCGCATACTTTTATTTTAAGGTCTGAATCTTTCATCTTTCTTTTTTTATATTAACCTCGTTAATAAAATTAGCGAAAGTACTTATCGGATCGGATGTTTTCATAAAATATTCTCCTATCAGAAAGCCTGAAAATCCGTTTTCTGAAAGATACAACAGATCATCTGCAGATGTGATTCCGCTTTCAGAAATTTTTACAAAATCATCTGGTATTTTTTTCACGAGTTTTACCGATTGCTGAAGATCAACTTTAAAAGTATGAAGGTTCCGGTTGTTTATTCCAACAACATCCAGACAATCATTTAAAATTCTTAATTCGTTTTCTTCATGAATTTCCATCAATACCTGCAGGTTCAGCTCACGGGCTTTTTTAGCAAGTGTTTTTGCCTGATCTTTATCCAGAATGGAAGCAATCAGAAGGATGGCATCTGCACCAATAGCCTTCGCTTCATAAACCTGGTACTCGTCAATAATAAATTCTTTACGCAGTATAGGTATATTGTTGACATTGCGGGCTTTTCGCAAGTCGTCTACCGATCCGCCGAAAAATACAAAATCAGTAAGAACAGATAATGCCGATGCACCGTTTTCTGCGTAGCCTGCAGTAACATTTTCAACTTGTGAGACATTGTTAATGATTCCCCTGGATGGCGATTTGCGTTTAAATTCAGCGATTATTCCGGTCTTTTCCTGAGACAGAATGAAATCGGTCAGTTTGTAAGTATCTCTTTCGAAACAGGTCATTTTTAACAGTTCGGAAACAGGAATAAGTTTTTTACAGCTTTCTACTTCCTTCTTTTTATGCTTCACTATGGTGTTTAGAACAGACATCATACAATTTTAATTGTCAATACTATTGAAGAGTTATAAGTTTTTTTAACATATTCAGAGCTTTTCCGCTTTCCAGCGATTCCCTGGCAATATCCACACATTCTTCCAGGGATTTTTCGGGGTAGTAACATTTCAGAGCAAATCCTGCATTGGCAAAAACGACAAAATTCTGGGAAGCAGTACCATTCCCTTCAAGAATGTTCAGAAATAATCTTACCGATTCTTCTACAGAGTTACCCCCATAAAGATCTTCAGGTTTGACTTTTTCAAAACCTATGGTTTCAGGAGTATAGATCCTATCTTCATTTTCCGATATAGCCCGGAAATTTCCTGTCAATGAAATTTCATCGTAACCATCGAGACTATACAGGATAATGTTGTTGATGCCTGCATCTGAAAAAACATGGTGGTATAATTCAAGAGCCTCTTCATTGTAAACCCCTACAATTTGGTTTTGGGGCTTTGCAGGATTTACCATTGGGCCAAGAAGATTGAAGAATGTTTTTAATTTCAGGCTCTTACGAACAGGACCAACGTATTTCATCGAGGGATGAAAAAGGGGAGCATGAAGATAACAAATGTTTGATTCTTTTATTTCTTTCCTGATCTTATCGTTATCGTTTGAAAATTTATACCCCAGGTATTCAAGAACATTTGAAGAACCACAGGATGAAGACACTCCGTAGTTGCCATGTTTTGCAACCTTTACATTTGCACCGGCCAGGACAAACGCATTAAGCGTGGAAATGTTAAACGTATTCTTTTCATCTCCTCCTGTTCCGCAAACATCAATTGTAATTGTATCGGGAATGGTAACCGGGATACACAATTCCAGGAAAGCATCACGAAATCCTGACAACTCATCAGGATGAATTTTACGCATCAGGAAAACCGTTAGAAAAGATGCGATTTCGGGATCAGAATATTTTCCATGACCTATTCCCAGGAGAGCATCTTTGGCTTCCTGTTTTGTCAGGATGTTTTGATTGAACAGGTAAATTAATATTTCTTTCATGGTGAAAAGATTTGGTTGGTTACTAAGATTCGTCTCATTTTCCAGGTAATACTGCTGGTGTTTTTCTGTTCAGAATGAATTTTCAATAATTCATCAGAAATAGCTTTTACCAGCTTATCTGTGAAATTCATTTTAATGAAATTCTCCTCTCTCCAGGGGCCGATTGTATTCCCAAACGTGTAGTGCATGTTGATCATATTGTCTGATGTCCTGCTACTCATTATTCAGCCAGTTTTCAATGATTTTCAAACCGTGTTTTGTAAGAACAGATTCAGGATGAAATTGCACACCTTTTACATCGAATTTTTTATGACTGATCCCCATAATGATCCCCTGTTCATCCAGGCTGGTTATTTTAAAACAATCCGGAAGATCTTCTCTTGACACCACCCATGAATGGTATCTTCCCACTTCAAGTGTTCCGGGGATCTCTTTGAATAATCTGTCTTCGGGTGCAATGATGTTGATGGTTGTGGATACTCCATGGTACACTTTGTCCAGGTTTATCAATCTGCCACCAAATGCTTCGGCAATAGCCTGATGCCCAAGACAAACACCCAAAATGGATTTCGAATCAGAATACTTTTTTATAATATCAAGACAAATGCCTGCTTCTATAGGGATTCCGGGACCGGGAGATAATAAGATCTTATCATATTCCTGAATAGCATCAAGCTCTATCTTGTCGTTTCTGAATACATCCAGCGGGTCATCCGAAAGATTTTCAATATAGTGTACCAGGTTGTATGTAAATGAGTCGTAATTGTCAATGACCAGTATTTTTTCCATTGTTATATAGTTTTAGCAAGATCAATGGCTTTTTTCAATGCGCCAAGTTTATTATTTACTTCCATAAGTTCACTTTTTTCATCTGATTCGGATACGATTCCTGCTCCTGCCTGATAGAATAATGTATTGCCTTTGCTTAAGAAGGTACGTATCATTATAGCATGGTTGAGATTGAACTGAAGATCAATAAAACCAATTGCACCACCGTAATAACTTCTTCCCTGGTTTTCATATTTGTCAATGAGTTCCATAGCCTTATATTTCGGTGCGCCTGAAAGAGTCCCTGCAGGGAAAGTTGCCATCATCATATCCACGACCTTAGAAGGTTCATTCAGTTTCCCTGAAACTGTGGATACAAGATGAATAACATGAGAATAAAACTGCACTTCGCGGTAACTGTCTACTTTCACATCTGCTCCATGTCTGCTGAGATCATTTCTGGCAAGATCGACCAGCATAACATGTTCGGCATTTTCCTTTGGGTCTGCACACAGTTGTTTTGCAAGTTCATTGTCCTTTTTATCATCTCCTGTACGTTTGAATGTACCTGCAATGGGATTGATTATCGCTTTCCCATGTTGTATTTTCAATTGTGCTTCAGGCGAGGAACCGAAAATCCGGTAATCGCCATAATCAAAATAAAACAAATAAGGAGATGGATTCACAGAACGAAGAGCCCTGTAAACATTAAAATCGTCTCCTTTGTATTCTTGTGAAAACTGCCTCGACAGAACTATCTGGAAGACATCTCCCCGATAACAGTGTTTTTTCCCATGGCTGACCATTTCCATGTATTCATCATCACAGATGTTTGATTGTTCATTGTTCAATGCCTGAAACCTGGATGGTTCTTCAACATTTTGGTTGAAGATCAATGTTTTTATCTCATCAATCCTGCTGGTTTCTCCTTCAAAGATATTTTCGAGAATGATCAGTTCATTTTTAAAATGGTTGATGGCAATTACATACCGGAAAAAATTGTACCTGACTTCAGGAATTTTGTAGGTTTCTTTACACTTTTTATTCAACTGTATGGTTTCAAAATATTGCACGGCATCATAGCTGGCATATCCAAATACACCATTCACAAGTGAATTATCACCATGTTCAATGATGAAAGCGCGTATGAACTTATCGAATTTATCACGGAACTCTTGTATAGAACTCAAAGTACTTTCACTCTTTTTACCATCTGGATATTCTTCCGATACAATTCCATTATCAACCTGAAAAGTTGCTACGGGGTCAAGGCAGATAAAAGAATATGAATTTTCATGTCCATGATAATCAGAGCTTTCCAACAGAAATGAGTGCTTAAATTTTTTGTGTGCCTGTAAGAAGACACTCACAGGAGTAACCATATCTGCCAGTACTTTTTCTGTTGCCAATGTAATTTTATAGGATTGCATATTTCTTTAGTGTTATAATAAGTCGTAAAATCAAAAGCGGCTTACCGTGAGTACGATAAGCCGCTTCTTGTATTGTATTTATTTTATACAACAGGGGTATTGTCTCACGTTTCCTGGAGAAATCGGAGCCACCACCACCAGATTGTAAGAAATACTCTATTCATATTGTTTGTTGCTTTCCTGCAAAGATATGTTATAATTTTTCAAATAAACAAATGTTAAGCTACCTTCAAACGCTTAATATCTTGTTTTTCAAGTTTTTCAGTTGCATATTTTTTTGTAATGGTCATATCTCCCTTATTTCCTTTGGATGGGAGTTCGAACATTGCATCGATCATTATTGCTTCGCATATAGAGCGAAGTCCGCGTGCGCCCAATTTAAATTCTATAGCCTTATCTACAACATATTCAAGAACGTTGTCTTTAAATGAAAGGTTGATCCCATCCATTTCAAATAACTTGACATATTGCTTGATAATCGAGTTTTTAGGTTCGGTAAGGATTCTTCGCAAAGCATTCCTGTCGAGTGGATGAAGGTAAGTGAGAACAGGAAGACGCCCCACGATTTCGGGAATCATACCAAAGGATTTCAAATCCTGTGGAGCAATGTATTGCAGCAAATTTGTCTTGTCAATTTTATCAGCAACTTTTGAAGCACTATACCCTACAACACGAGTATTCAATCGTTGTCCGATCTTTTTCTCTATTCCGTCAAAAGCTCCTCCGCATATGAACAGTATATTCTTTGTGTCCACGGGGATCATTTTCTGATCGGGATGTTTTCTTCCTCCCTGGGGAGGAACATTGATAACAGATCCTTCAAGCAGTTTCAGCAGGCCTTGCTGAACTCCTTCTCCCGATACATCGCGGGTAATGGAAGGATTGTCTGATTTACGGGCAATTTTGTCAATTTCATCGATAAATACAATTCCTTTTTCAGCAGCTTCAACATTGTAATCTGCTACCTGCAATAACCTTGTCAGGATACTTTCAATATCTTCCCCGACATAACCGGCTTCTGTAAGGACTGTGGCATCAACAATGGTGAACGGTACGTTCAGTAATTTAGCAATGGTTCGTGCAAGAAGGGTTTTGCCTGTCCCTGTTTCTCCAACTAAAATGATATTGGACTTTTCAATTTCAACATCATCATCTTTCCGGTGATGATGCATAAGGCGTTTGTAGTGGTTATAAACAGCTACCGACAGGTATTTTTTTGCCTGGTCCTGGCCAATTACGTATAGATCAAGCGAGCTTTTTATTTCTGAGGGTTTAACAAGTTGTATGGAGTTGATATCAAAATCACCTTTCTTCTTCAGTTCTTCCTGTACAATTTCATAGGCCTGCTCAATGCAATTGTCGCATATATGCCCTGAAATACCGGCAATCAGGAGATTGGTATCACTTTTTTCTCTACCGCAGAATGAACACCTGTCCATAATGAAAGATTTTATTTTTTCGTACGATCAAGAACTTCATCAACCATACCGTATTCAAGTGCTTCTTTCGCTGTCATCCAGTAATCGCGATCCGAGTCTTTTTCCACTTTTTTAATGTCTTTGCCGGTATGATCAGCAATGATCTTATACAATTCGGTTCTGAGTTTTAGTATTTCCCTGGCAGTAATTTCAATATCAGAAGCTTGTCCCTGAGCCCCACCTATAGGTTGGTGAATCATCACTCTGGAATGTTGCAATGCTGACCGCTTTCCTTTATGACCTGCGCAAAGCAGGACAGCAGCCATAGAAGCTGCCATTCCAGTGCAGATCGTAGCAATGTCAGATGATATGTATTGCATTGTATCATAGACTCCAAGACCTGCATGCACTGCCCCACCCGGGGAATTGAAATAGATCTGTATATCCTTTCCCGGATCGGTAGAATCGAGATATAACAATTGAGCCTGAATTACGTTAGCCGCGTAATCGTCAATTGGCAACCCAAGGAAAATAATCCTGTCCATCATAAGACGTGAAAACACATCCATAGAGGCAACATTTAACTGCCGCTCTTCAATAATCGTAGGAGATATATAGTTATTGTAGGCAGAAGTTATTTTTTCCAGAGTCATGCTGCTGATACCTCTGTGTTTTGTTGCATATTTTTTAAAATCCTTAATATCATCCATATACCCGTGAATTATAGCTTATGTAAAGGTAATACTATTTTTCAAACAATTTGTTGAATTTCTCCGAGCTGATCTCTTTGATTTCAACCTTTGCTGTACTTTTAACAAATTGTATTACTTTATCTTCTACGACACGTGTTTTTAATTTGTTTCTGTCTTCCTGTCCGGCAAGTATTCGTTTTGAGAATTCTTCAAGATGTTCATCGGGCACATTTGACATTCCATACTGAGCAAACTGTATACGTGCAACATCCTTAGCAGCTTGTTTCATATCTTCTTCAGCAACCTCAAGTTTGTGCTCGTCAACCAGTTTATCCTTTATCAACTGCCACTTAAGGTCGTTCTCGAAATGATCGTATTCCTTTTCAATTTGCTCCATGGTAAATTTTCCCTCATTGATCATAAGGAGCCATCTTTTCAGGAAATCATTCGGCAACGGGCTCCTGAATTTTTTCAGGAGTGTTTCTTTTGCATCAACAGCAAACCTGTATTCACTGTCCTTTACAAGATTCCTTTTGGCTTCCTCCGCGATTTTTTCCCTGAACTCTTTTTCCGATTTCACATTTCCTTCCCCAAAAACTTTATCGAATAAAGCCTGGTTTACCTCGGCATTTCTGAATAATGAAATATCCTGAATAGTCATTTCAAAGTTTTGTGAAAGGTCGGCCACTTTGTTTTTGTCGATCTTTAGAATGGCTGAAAGCTCAGTATCGTTGGGGTATGCTTTTTTCAGATCAATAGTCAAAACATCATTTTTTTTGGATGAAAGAACAGTCTTTTTCATCCGATCATCTTTGATCAGTTCAA